>SXGT01798982.1_pt1 | contig 86672 bp, 58 predicted proteins | sample 3176221 | NCBI WGS metagenome assembly SXGT01 (sample SAMN11356862, study PRJNA531348) | freshwater metagenome | isolation source: freshwater sample F1-120 | place: China: Fuxian Lake, Yuxi | collected 2017-12-25 | reverse complement strand
CCGTGAGTCGGCCGTCCAGGCCGCGAACTGGCGACCCACCCGAACGTCAACTAGCGGCCCAAATTGCACGGCCCGCCAAAAATGGAGCCGTGAGTCGGCCGTCCAGGCCGCGAACTGGCGACCCACCCAGCAAGCAAAAAGGCCACGGATTGATTCATGGAATCAATCCGTGGCCTTCCAGTAGGCGCGCGCGGATTTGAACCGCGGACCCCCACGATGTCAACGTGGTGCTCTAACCAACTGAGCTACGCGCCTGACGATTTGCGATCTGCCCCCAAAGGGGCAGTCGCAGCGGGGGCCGGAAATTTACCGGCGCGCGCGGTCGCTGTCAACGCGGGCCTGCGTGTTGCTGACGAGTCAACGCTTTGCTCGATAACGATTTGATTTTTCGATTCCTTTGGCGAGCGCTTGCACCACCGGCCTGCTCGCGGTAATTGCCTGCACCGGGAGGACCGATGTCGTTGCTGCTGGCCGCCCTGCGAAACCGACCCGTGACCGTGGCTGAAGGATTGTGGCTGCTGCCACCGGCGACCGAGGCAGTCGAGGCACAGACCCTGGCACTGGCACTGGCTGCGGCTCACGCAGCCGCGGTGGTACGGGTGCCGTGGGCTGCCTGCACTGCCGGCCACTGGCCCAAAGCAAGGCCACAGCGATTGGTGTGGTGGGTGCCCGACGCGCCGCCTCGTCCGTTGACCGCGGCTGTGCGCAAGCGCCTGTCGCGGCTGCCGGCGCGCGCCATCGTGGTGCAGGGTGCGCTGTCCGAGCCGGAAGATCTCGACGCACACCGCGGCGTGGTGGCCCAAGCGGTGCAAGCGGTGGCACAGTGGTGCGCCGACCCAGACCAGCCGCTCAGCCACCTGGGCATCGCCGCGCTTGATGTGCAGCGGTTGGGACAATTTGCGGAAACACTTGGAGAATTCTCCGAACTGCTGGACCGCACGGTCGCCGCAGCGCTGAGCGGGGCCGCCGCCAGCGAATCGCCGCAATCAACAACGTGGCGCGACTGGTCAGATCAGGCAGTCGCCGAGCTGGCCATCGCTCGCTTTGAATCGCTGGGACCGCGGGCGGCCCGACCTGCCGTGGACCTGTGGCTTGGCAGCGTGCGGCGGTTGGTGGATGCCGACGACCGCACGGTGCGCCTGCTGCGGCGCGCCGGCCTGCTGCGCGCCGACGCCGACGCCTTGGGCTGGAGTGCCGTGGCGCGCAGCCTAAGCCAACCATCGATAGGCCGGGTCATTCGCGCTGCGCGGCCGGACTGGCCGTGGCACCTCGCCGGCATGCGCGATGGCGTCGAGGCGACCCAAGCGCGGCAAGTCGTGGTTGTCTTCGCTGGGTGTGCGCTCATCGCCGGCATGCGGCCGCGCAGCGACGGCGCGATCGAGCGGCTGGGCGTCACCGCGCTGCGACAGGCCATTGATCAGTCGTTCCTCCGCGGCGACTCGACCCGCCGAGCACTCAGCCCGTGGATCGACCTGACCGCGCGCCTGACCACGGCCGCGGCCGCCCATTGGCGCACCGATGACGTGCAGCACCTGCAAAGCGCCGAAACCGCCCGCCAACGCCTCGCTGAGGCAGCCACCACAGCCAACGCGCGGTTTGCAGTGGCCGCGCTGTTTGATGCGCTGCATCTGTTCGATGCCTGCGCCCGGCCCGATGCAGGCGAGGTCAAGCGAACCTGGACCTCGCTGCAATGGACCCTGGACCGCATGGGCCCGACGGCGCGGCCGGCGCTGGCATGGCTGCGGCTGGTAGTGGCGCGGTCGTGCGTCGGTCAGTCCAGTCCCGCACAATTTCCCTACTGGGCCGAAGAACTGCGAGCAGCGGAGCAGGAACTGGGCACGCTGCAGACTTTCGCGCCGGCCGTACAGCGCACCCAGGCGTGGCTGGCGTGGAGCCAGGGCGACAGCCGCGGCGCGCAGCGGCTTTGGGCCTCCGCGGGCAGCCAGTCTGGCAACACCGCCGACACGGCAGGCGCTATTGACAGTGCGCTGGACCTAGCGATGTCGCTGCTCATCAGTGGCGACCCGGAAGCGGCGGTGCGCATCGCCAGGCCGCTTGCGCAGCGGTTGACCGCGGAGCGCGACCGCGATCGCGCGCCGTGGGCGACGGCAACCTGGATCCTGGCCGCGCTGTGCGTCACGCCGACAGCCGAGGCCCGATCTAGCGAAGACCCGCAGGCCGCGCAAGCCCATGAATGCTGGCACGCGGCCGCCCAGCATTGGGGTGATGGCGGCGACGACGACGTCTTGGATCTGGGCGGTCTGGTGCGCTGTGCGGCGCTGCTGGCCGAAGGCCGCTCCAGCGAGGCACAGCCGCTGTTGGCCTGGGCGGTCAAGCACGCCAAAAAGACGCGCTTGCCGGCCTTTGAGTCGGCCGCGCAGGTCGGGCTCGGTTTCTGCTACCTGTGGGCAGGAGACCGCGCGACCGGTGGGCGGCTGGTGGCAGAAGCGCTGGATCGCCTGCCCACGCCCACGGCCGACGAGCTGGCGGCGCGCGGCCGCGCCTTGACCCAAGTCGCGGCCAGCGTGGCTGCCGGGACGGGTCCAGCGGATGGCTGATCCAAAGACCGCCGGCGCGCGATCGCGGCTGCCGACTGCACGGTGGGTGCGAGTGCCCACGCGCTGGCTCAGGTGTCCGCGGGCAAGTCATCCGGCCAGTGCTGTAAGCGCACAATCCGGCCGCTGTCGTCGACCGCGAACAGCCAGGAGCCGCCGCCGACGAATTCGTCCGGAGCGGTGAGCCGGTAGCGCACAGACCACCCTGGCCCATCGCGGCGCAGGCTGGCTTCGTCAGCGAAAAAGATCACCACGTGCCGGGTCATCGCCAGCCAGGTGTTGACGGCCTCAGTCCCCGCGATGGTCTGCACCACCTGTCCGCGCTCTGCGCCGAAGCCGCCGCGCTCGACGACAACCGTGTCCGCCACCGCCAGCGCCGTCTTGGTGCGGTCGCCATAGCCGTTGAGTGCCGCCACCCACATCCGCAGCGCCGCCAGTGCAGCCGCGTGCTCCAGATCCGCACTCACTAGCGATCGCCGTCCCGCCGCGACAACAGGTCGTCGACCACTTCGCCGATGCCGCCGCCCTCTTCGTCGTCCGCTTCTGCTTCTTCGCCGTCGAATTCGTCGCCCTGGCGTCGCCGCGCGCGCACGCCAGCGCCGGTCTTGCCGATGCGCCGGCCGACCGCCTTGCCCGCCGCCTCGACCGACTTGCGCAGTTCGTCCAAGCGCTCGGCGACCCGCGCCATCAGCGACCCCGGCGGATAGCTGCCGTCGGGCAGCAACGTGCCGGCCTGCACGCCGGTCAGGATCTCCAGACCCTGCTCGACGGTGCTGATCGGCCACACCGCGAACTTGCCCTTGGCGATGGCCTCGCGCACGTCGCGCGACAACACCAGGTGCTGCACGTTCTGCCACGGGATGAGCACACCCTGACGGCCGTTGAGCCCCTTGGCTTTGCAAAAGCGGTAGAAGCCCTCGATCTTCTCGTTGACGCCACCGATCGGCTGGATCTGGCCCAATTGATTGACGCTGCCGGTGACGCCGATGCCCTGGTCAATCGGCACCTCGGCAATCGCACTCAAAATGGCGTAGAGCCAGGTACTTGACGCCGAGTCGCCGTCCACCTCGCCGTAACTCTGCTCAAAGGTCACGGTCGCGGTCAGGCACAGCGGCTGTCGGCGCGCAAAGCGGTCGCCGAGAAAGCCCGACAAGATCTGCACGCCCTTGTCGTGGATTTCGCCCGACATCGACACTTCGCGCTCAATGTTGACGATGCCGGCGGTGCCGGTAAAGGCCCGCGCCGTGATGCGGAACGGCCGACCGAACTCGTGTTCGCCGACGGACAGCACGGCCAGGCCGTTGATGACCCCGACCGCGCCGCCCTCGGCCTCGATGAGCCACTGGTCGTCGAGCAGGTCCTCGTGCATCTTGTCGGCAATCAAGCTGCTGGACTGCGTGCGCTGGTCGATGGCTTTTTCGACGTGCTTGCGGGTGATGATCTTGCTGCGCGCCTTGCCGGCGAACCAGTCGGCCTCGATGAGCAGGATCGAGATGCGGTTGAAGCGCAGGGTCAGCTTGCGCTGACTGTCGACGATGCGCGCGCCGTGCTCCAAGATCGCGGCGACGCCCGCCTTGTCCACCGGTCGGCAGCCGTTGTTCTTGGCGGCGGTGGCAACAAAGCGCACGTATTTCTCGACGGCTTCAGGGCTCTTGCGGATCTCGTGGTCAAAGTCGGCTTTGACGCGGAAAATCTTGCGGAAATCGTCGTCATTGCGGTACAGCAGGTGGTAGAGCGAATTCGAGCCAATCAGGATGATCTTGACGTTGAGCGGAATCGGCTCGGGCTTCAAGCCACTGGTCGGCAAAAGCCCGGCGGTCTCGCCCAGGTCCTCGATCGACAATTCGCCATTGCGCAGCGTGACTTTGAGGTTCTCCCACACGCCGGGGCTCTGCACGAGGTCGACGGCGTGGCAGACCAGGAACCCGCCATTGGCGCGCGCCAGCGAGCCGTTGCGCACCATGGTGTGATCGGTGAAATAGATGCCCTGTTCGACGCGGCGCTCAATCCGGCCAAAAAGCCGGTAGTAGGTCGGGTGGGTCTCAAACACCACCGGCGCGCCGCCAAGCCGCGTCTTGCCGTCTTTGGCTTCTTTGCCGTCCTTGGTCTTGGGTTCGGGTTCGGCCGACTCCTTGTCGCCGGCATCGGCCTTATCGGCGTCGGCGCGGCGGCCGTCGTGGCGGGCCGGCGGCACCGAGGCCTGGCTGCGACCGTTATCGACGAAGACATTGACCGCAAAGCACAAAAACGGGTCCTTGTGGGACTCGCCGCGGTCGTCGTTGTGGTCGCCGTCGCTGCTGCTATCCGGCAAAAAGTGCGACAGGTGGTGCGAGACGTGGTCGTACAGGTCGTCCAAGTAGGCGGCCAGCTTCTTGCCGCCTGACTTGAAGCGGTCGCGCACCTCGCCAAACAGCGGCTTGCACACGCGCTCGGCCAACTCTGCCTGACTCTGCTCGATCTTATCCTGGGTCTGCTGCTCGATTTTGCGGTTGGTCTGCACGAACTCAGTGAACAACGGCTCAAGCTTCTCTCGGCGCTGATCAATGGCTTTGCGCTCCTCTTCGGGCAGCGCCATCACGTCTTTGTCTTTGAGGGACTTGCCGTTGACGACCGGCAGCGTCTCCAATTCGCCATCCTTGCTCGCACGCACCACAAAGCCGACCTGTTCCGCCTTGCGTGACAGCGCCACAAAGGCATCGGTCTGCAGGGTCTGCGACTGGCTCACTGCGTGCTGCAGCCGCAGTTGGTGCTCCGGCGAGTGAAAAGCCGCGGGCACCTCTTTTTGCAAGCGCTCCAACAGCTTGTCGACCGCTTTCTTGAGCTCGCGCGCTTCGCCCGCCTTGAGGCTGATGGCGACTGGCGCGTCGTCGTCGTCGAAGTTGTGGACGTAGACCCAGTCGCTTGGCGTTTTGCGCGTCGGCGCCAGCTTTTCGAGCATCACCCGCAGCAGGCTGCGCTTGCCGGTGCCTGACGGTCCGGCGACGTACACGTGGTAGTTGGGCCGGGTGACCGACAGCCCGAGCTCCAGGCTCTGCATGGCCCGTTCTTGCTCGATGACGCTGGCCAGCGGCTCCAGGTCGGCGGTGGTCTCAAAGGCCAACGCGTCCAGGTCGAACTGCACCGTGCACTTGTCGGCGGAAAGGCCCGGCGGGGGCACGGCCGGCACCAGCGTCTGTTTGCGCTGCACCGCGGCAAGGTAGCGCGCGCTCGGCGCCGATTGCGGGGCTGGTGGCTTGGGTTCCGGCTTGCCGCGAGCGGTTTTGGCCATGGTCTTCCCGAACGCCGACGCGTTGCCGGCCGCTGCGGGCGGTATAGTACAGGCCATGGGCATTGCAAAGGTGGCGGTCGCCAAGGGCGATGCCCGTACCTGAGGCCCGAAAGGCTACGGCGTGGCCAGCACGATGGTCTGGTAGCCTTCCGCGGACTCCAGCTTCTTCTGCGCGCCGCGCGCCGCCTCGAGCGTGCCAAACGGACCCATGCGTACGCGGAAGAACTGGCCCTTGTCGGGCACCTCCACGGCCGACACGGACACGGTGTAGCCCTTGCTGCGCAATTCCAGGGCAAAGGTGTCGGCCTCGGCCTGGTTGCGGAATGCCTTGATCTGCACCACGTATTTGCCAGCCGGCGGTCGGCCGGCCTTGGGCGTCTTGTCGTCGGCTTTGTCGGCGCCTGCGGCGGGCTCGTCCACGCTCTCGCCCGCGGGAGCCGGTCCGCTCGGTGCAGCGGGCTGCGCGGGCGCGGCCGGCTTGGTGACGGCGGGCGGCGCGGGGGCCTTGGCCACGATAACCGCGGCCGGCTTGGGTGGTTCGGGGACCGCCTTGGCCACAACGGCCGGTGCCGGCGCCGGTGGTGGTGCCTTGGCCACGGCAGGCGCAGGCACAGGCGGGGCTGGCACGGCGGCGACCGCGACCGGGTTGGGCTTGCCCGCGCTGCCATTGGCCGGTGCGCTCTCGCCGTCCGGGTGTACCGGCTGGACAACGGGCTTGACCGGCGGCAGCGCGGTGGTCTCCGGGCCAGCGCGGGCGCCGTCGGGGTCGCCGGCGACGGCGGGTGCCGGCTCGGCCGCGGGCGGCGCGGCGAGTGGTTCGACGGCCTCGGCAGCGACGGCCTCGGCCGCGGGTTCAGAGGGTTCGTCGGAGCCGACGACACGCTCATCGGCGGCTGCGACAACGAGCGGCGCGGCTGGCGCGGCTGCAGCTTCTTTGGCGATCTGCGCGGCGTCGTCGAGCGCGGCGAGCATGGCCTCAGCGGACGCAACGGCCGGCGCAGCGACGGCCAGGGGCTCCACCACGGGCGCGGGCACGGGTGCCGATGGCGGGTTCGCAACGGTTTCCGCGGACGCCGCAACCGCGGCGGCGCCGGCCAGCCAGGTGGGGCGCCAGCCCTGCACACCGGCCATCCAGCCACCCACGAACGCTCCCGCAGCGACCACCACGCCAAACAGCGTCAATTGCACGGCACGGCCGAGCTCAAGCTGCACGTAGCGGCGCTCTTGGACCTTGTCGAAGTCGCGCAGCCGCGTCGGCCGCGGCAAGGTGTCGGCCAGGGCAATGGGCAGCGGCGCCGGATGGGCGGGGGTCATGCCGTGTTCCTCTGGCGACCGGGGCGCGGTCATGCGGGGGCTCCGGCGGCCGCGGCCGCGGGCGAGTCATCGTCTTCGGCGAGCACGGCCATCCGTTCGGGTGCGCTGATGCCGAGCAGGTGCAAGCCGTTGCGCACGACCTGCGCCGCGGCGGCCACCAGCGCCAGCCGCGCCTGGGTCAGCGCCGGGTCCTCGCCAATGACGCGACCGGTCTGCTTGCCCTGGGTGTACCAGCCGTGGAAGGCGGCGCACAGGTCGCGCAGGTAATACGCAACTTGGTGCGGTTCGCGGCTGCGGGCGGCGCGGGCCATCAGTTCGGGGTACTCGCAACAGTGCAGCGCGAGGTCGCGCTCGGCGGGCAGGCGCAAAGCGCCCAGGTGGGTGCCGTCCAGGGCTGCGCGCTGGTCCAGCGGCTGGCCAACGGACGCAGCGCGCGCCAGGATGCTGCACATGCGCGCGTGGCCATACTGTACGTAGTACACGGGATTGTCCAGCGACGCGCGTCGCGCGACCTCCAAATCGAAGTCGACTTGCGCGTCGGCCTTGCGGCACAGAAACGTAAACCGCACCGCATCGGGCCCCGAGCGCGGGTTGCCCGGCGTGGTGACCTCGTCCATCACGTCGGCCAGCGTCACGAACTCGCCAGAGCGCTTGCCCATCGGCACGGGCTTGCCATCGCGCAAAAGCGCCACCATCTGCACCAGCGGCACTTCGAGGCGATCGCCCGACCACAGCGCGGCGTTGGGATCGCCTTCCTGCCGTCGCAAGTCGCCCAGCGCCACCAGCACGCCTTTGAGGCGCGGCACGTAGCCGTGGTGGTCAGCGCCCAGCACGTTGACGAGGTGGGTGTAGCCGCGTGCCAGCTTGTCGTCGTGGTAGGCGATATCCGCCGCGAAGTAGGTGGGCCGGCCGTCGCTGCGCACGATGACCCGGTCCTTGCCATCGCGGAAGGCCTTGGGGATATCCTCGCGCGTGCCTTTGAAAAACAAGGCCTTGCCGGCATCCGGATCGCTGTCGTCGTCGTCCTTGCCCGCGCCCTCGTAGGCCCAGCCGGCGCGCTGCAAGCGCTGCGCGCAGTCGGCCACGCGATCAGGGCCGCCGTCCAGACCGTGCAGCGCCCGCTCGCTCTGCCAGCGGTCAAACCGCACCCCCAAGCGCCCGAGATCGGCGGCGATGCGCACCACCATGGCCTGCCAGGCCCGCAGCGACAGCCGGCGGTTGTCGGCGCGGCCGCTCGGGTTTTCAGGTTCCGCTGCGCCCCACGCCGCGTTGTCGTCCCAGTCTGGCAGTGCCACACACGCGGCCATCGCTGGGTCGTTGGCGAGGTCCCGGGCGATCTGGGCAATGTAGGCACCGCGGTAGCCGTCTTCTGGAAAGCCCGCCGGGAAGCCCTCGGGAAACGCCACCGGATCGCCCGCCGCCCACACCGCCAAGGCTGCCGTGCGCCGCGTCGGATCGCGCAGCCAGAACCACACGCTCTGGCCGAACTTGTGGATCTGATTGCCGACGTTGTTGATGTAGTACTCGGTGCTGACCTCGTGACCGGCAGCCCGCAGCACCGCCGCTAGCGCATCGCCGAGCACCGCGCCGCGGCCGTGGCCCACGTGCAGCGGCCCGGTTGGATTGGCACTCACAAATTCCAACAGGACTTTTTGCGGTGCTGGATTGCTGGTTCGACCGAAGTTGTCGCCCGCCGCTGCGATACCGCGCAGGCCATCGTGCCACGCCACGGGTCCCAGCCACAGGTTGAGGAACCCAGGCCCGGCGACCTCGATCTGCGCGATCGCGTGGTCGCTGTCGACCTCGGCGACCAGCGCCGCCAGCTTGTCGCCGAGCGCACGCGGATTGGATCGCGCGGCCTTAGCCAGTGAAAACGCCAGGTTGGTAGCAAGATCGCCGTGGCCAGCTTCTTTGGGGCGCTCTAACGTGATATCGGCGGCGAGCACCGGTGCGGGCAGCAAGCCAGTAGCGGCCGCCCGTTCGGTCGCAAGCGCCAGTAGGGTGCGCACCCGGTCGAACGGCGTGGGCAGCACAGCGGCGGGTTGATTCGGCGAACTGGAAGGCATCAGGCGGGGCAACAAGGGCGCATGCCGCGCCGGCTGGCAGCGACGTTATCCGGGCCGCACATTCTGTCAACTTTGCAGTGCAAAACGGGCAGCGCCGATGCATTCCCGTGTCAGTGCTGAGTCTGCTTCAAGAGCTTGGCAACCAGCGCCGTCCACCCGGTCTGGTGGCTGGCGCCCAGGCCCTTGCCGGTGTCGCCGTGGAAGTACTCGTGAAAGAACACCAGGTCTTTGTAGTGCGGGTCGAAGTCGAAGCGGTCATCGCCGCCATTGCAGGCCCGTCGCCCGGCCTCGTCGCGCACGAACAGGTGCTCCAAGCGCCTGCCCAACTCCGCGGCGGCCTCGCCGAGGCTGACCAGGTGCCCAGAGCCCGTCGGCATCTCGACCTGCACGCGGTCGCCATAGAAGTAGTGAAAGCGCTGCAGTGCCTCAATGACCAAAAAGTTGACCGGAAACCAGATGGGGCCCCGCCAGTTGCTGTTGCCGCCAAACATGCCGGTCGACGACTCGGCGGGGTCGTAGCGCACCTCGTGGCGCGAGCCGTCGAGCACCAGCACGTACGGCCGATCGGCATGGGCCCGCGACAGGCTGCGCACGCCGTAGGGACTCAGAAACTCAGACTCGTCGAGCATCACCTGCGCGATGCGCCGCAGCCGGCTCTCGTCGAGCACCGACAGCAACCGCAGGCCGCGGTCGTTGACCTGGGCGATCTGGCTGACCGTCTCGTGAAGATCCCGGCGGTTGTCCAAGAACCACTGCAGTCGGGTGCGAAAGCGCGGCAGCTTGTCCAAGACCTCTTCGCTGATGGTCTCGACCGCGAACAGCGGAATCAGACCGACCATGCTGCGCACGCGCATCGGCATCTTCTGGTGACCGGGCAGCGCCAGCACGTCGTAGAAGAACCCGTCCTGGTCATCCCACAGGTGGGTAGTGCGCATCGCATCGGCGATGTACATGAAGTGCTCAAAGAACTTGCTGGCGACGTCTTCGTAGGCCTTGTTGGTGCGGGCCAATTCCAGCGCGATCGCCAGCAGGTTGAGCGAATACATCGCCATCCAGCTGGTGGCGTCGCTCTGCTCGATGCGGCCGCCGTTCGGCAGCGGCGCGGAGCGATCGAACACGCCGATGTTGTCCAGGCCCAAGAAGCCGCCCTCAAAGACGTTGTTGCCCTCGGCGTCCTTACGGTTGACCCACCAGGTAAAGTTGATAAGCAGCTTGTGGAAGATCTTCTCCAAGAAGTCGGTGTCGCCCTTGCCGGTCGCGCGCTGCTCGATCTTGTAGACGCGCCAAGCGGCCCAGGCGTGCACCGGCGGGTTGACGTCGCCGAAGTTCCACTCGTAGGCCGGAATCTGGCCGTTGGGGTGCATGTACCACTCGCGCAGCATCAGCCGCAGTTGCCGCTTGGCGTAGTCGGCGTCGACCAGCGCAAACGGCACGCAGTGGAATGCCAGGTCCCAGGCGGCGTACCACGGGTACTCCCACTTGTCGGGCATCGACAGCACGTCGTCGTGGTACAGATGTTGCCAGTGGGCGTTGCGGCCCTGTTTGCGGCTGGCCGGCGGCTTGGGCTGCGCCGGGTCGCCGTCGAACCAGCGCCGCAGGTCAAAGCCATAGTATTGCTTGGTAAACAGTAGGCCGGCCATCGCCTGCCGATACACCCGCGTCTCATCGTCGGTCATCGCCGGCGAGCCAACGGCGGCATAAAAGGCGTCGAGGTCCGCAACGCGCTCGGCAAACACCTGGTCAAAGTCGCCAAAAGGCGTCGAGTTCGGTTGATCACGCAGGCGCAGCCGCAGCACCTCGGTTTGCCCCGGCCCAAGTTGCAGCACGTGCCACGACGCTGCCTTGGTGCCGTGGTCCGGGTGACAGGCACCGGCGTCGCCCTGGATCACCGCATCGGCAAACGCATCTTTATAGTGTGCGCGCGGCTGCCGCACCGGCCACCAGCCCAGGCGTTCGCCGTTGCTCTCGTTTTCGGTCAGTAGCCACTGGCCGTGGCGCTCGGCGTAGTACCAGCGCTGCCCGAGCGTTGGGTGCGCGAGTTCAAGCTGCCCGAAATCGGCGCCGTCCAGCGCGGTGACAATCGAAGGCTTGGCCGCGTCGTGGTCCCACGACCAGGTGTTGCGAAACCACACGGTCGGCAGCAGGTGCAGCGTCCGCGGCAGAGCGGAGCGGTTGGTGACGGTCACCCGCACCAGCACGTCGTCGACGTCCGCTTTGGCATGCTCGATGACCACGTCGAAGTAGCCGTGGTCGAGCACGCCGGTGTCCTGCAGCTCGAATTCCGGCTCGCGCTTGGACAGGCGCCGGTTGTTGTCGCGCAACTGTTCGTAGGGAAAGCGCTCGCACGGATACTTGTAGACCATCTTGCCGTAGCAGTGGCTCGGCAGGGCATCGGTGTACCAGTACAGTTCCTTGGGATCTTCGCCGTGATTGCCTTCGGGACCGCCCAGGCCGAACAGGCGCTCTTTGAGGATCGGGTCCTTGCCGTTCCACAGCGCCAGCGCCCAGCACAGCCGCTGACGGTTGTCGCACAGGCCGCCAATGCCGTCTTCGCCCCAGCGGTACGCGCGCAGGTGGGCGTGGTCGAACGGCAGGTAGTTCCAGGCGTTGCCGTCGGCCGAGTAGTCCTCGCGCACGGTGCCCCACTGGCGCTCAGAAACGTACGGCCCCCAGCGTCGCCAGTGCACTTTGCGCTTGTCGGCCAGCGCCAGGCGCTCGCGCTCGCGCGCTACCCGTGCGGCGGCATCGACTTGGGCCGTCGCTTGCGGCACGTTCGGGTCGGCTTTGGCCATGCGCGCCATCATCTCGGGCGGCAAGTCGACCATGCCAGGCGTCAACAGCAGCGTCGACGAGTACTTGTCGCGGCGGCGCTGACCGGCTGCGGAGATCGCCGGGACCGGTGGCGTGGCTGGGTCATGCTGGTCGTCGTTGCTGGCCATGTGCGCCCCCTGCGAAGGCGGCTACCGTAGCGCAAAACCCCAGGCCGGCCAACGCGCCGGACGCTGCCCGGGCTAATTAGGGCATTCAAAGAATAACTCAGTCGGCCTCAGCAGACGGCGGAGCGGCGAGTCGGCTTGCAATGACACGCGCTTGCGACCCACTGAGCTGGCAAATGGGCGCCCGTAGAAAATCGAGTAGATTTTTTACGAGCACTAACGTTGCATGGTCGTCGTCAGTTGCGCGATGTAGGCGCGGTCGCCCGTGCCACAGGCCGTCTCAAACGCCCGGGCAAAGGTCAGACCGCGGCGCAGCCCACGCTGCAGTGCGCCAAGACTGCGCCGGCCAAACTGCGCAGTCCAAGCGTCGAACGCCACGGCGGCCGCCGTGTAGGCGACAGGACCCAGGGCCACCAGTTGCGCATCGTCGGCGTAGGCCGCGTCAGCGACAACCTGACTGTCCAGTTGCCGGCGGATAGCGGGCGCGGGCGGCCCTTCGGCGACCACCACGGCAAAGCCCTCGCGAAACCAGGTCGGGGGCGTTGCGACCACACCGCCAGCAGCGGGCGCCGTATTTTGATTCCACAGGGCGTGCGCGAGTTCGTGCAGCAGCAGATCGGCCAGTTCGCGATCGCTTGGCGGATCAGGCCACGCCGCCGGATCGAGCAACCACACGCTGTCGCCGCGACACAATCCGCGCAAGTCCAGGACGGTGGGCAGTTCGGCTGCGCCCCGCAAACTGACTTGATCGGCCGCTACGCACAGATCGACAGGCCGCAGATAGCGGCCCCAGCGGCCAAAACTGCGAACGGGGCCGGACAGGTCGCGGGCGAGGACGCGCGTCACCGCCTCGGGCAACCGATCCGCAACGCGTAGTGCAAGCCCGGGCAGGTGCAACACGGCGGCGAGCCCTGACCAGCGCCAGGCTGGACGCGACGGACGACGAAACCGGTCAGCCGGTCGGCTGGGCAGGTGCAGGTCGCGCAGATTGTTTGGGGCGGAGCGGACGGGACTTGAACCCGCGGCCTCTGGCTTGACAGGCCAGCGTTCTAACCGACTGAACTACCACTCCGTAACTATTCGCCGCAGCATCATCGATTGACCGCAGCATGGATGCGCTGCAGTCCGGCTAATTGCCGCACGGTGGGCGAAGCAGGGATCGAACCTGCGGCCAACGCCGTGTAAAGGCGCCGCTCTACCGCTGAGCTATTCGCCCTTCAACGAGATTTTTCGCCCCACAGGCCTTTGGTCCAAGGCGGAACCGGACGATGATGCAGCGCCTGCGACCCCGCACGGGGGCACGCGTTGCCGGCCCGGAGGCCAGCGGCGGGCCAAAATAGTACGCCCGACGACCCGGCGTGTCAACGGTCGGCTGCGCGTTTTGCTGTTCACATCCTGACAACAGGCGACGCCAGCGGCGTGAGTTTGCGAAAACCGTCGCATCCGCGCCAGGCTAGCCATGGCCATCCCCAGGTAGATGAACGGGCCTGTGTAAAAGCCTGTGGATCACGGTGCAGTTGTCCCCGGGCCTGGGGAACAAGTTGGGCGCACGCCGACCGCCTGGGGATCAATCGCCGTTGCTCCACCGCGTCATCCACAGGGCGATCGTCAGCAAAGCTCGACAGCGACATGTCTTTTTGCATCCGTCCCCGCCATCCACAGGCCCTCCGCCACCACCTCTCTTAGAGAGAGAAAATAGAATTCTCACTGTCGAGCGCCGGTGGACCCGTGCTCTTGTCGAGGCGCACAAGCTATGCTCCGGGCCCACCCAGAGGAAGCAATGGCAAACCAGGGTAGCGGGCGCACAGCGATCAAGACCGCGGCAGGGCTCGCGGCTTGGTGGGGCCTGCTGTGTTGGTTTGCCCACGATCGGGGCGTCGGTGTGTTTGCGCCGCTCGATCGCACCTGGCAACTACTCGATCTGCACTGGCTGCACGTCGACCCCTGGGGCTGCTTGTGGCGACTGCACGCCCAGCCGCCGCTCTACAATGCCGCAATCGCCGGCATCCTGGCCGCCGATCTCAACCCGACCGGCGCGGTCGTCCATGCGTTGTTGGACAGCCTGGGCTTGCTTGGTGGGCTGCTGACCTGGCGCCTGGCGCTGCGGTTCGGCGCTGGACAGTGGTCGGCAGCGCTGGCCGGTGCCCTGCTGATGGCCAGTCCAGGCTATTGGCTGGTCGCGCACTGGCTGTTCTACGACCAGCCGGTGACGGTGTCGCTGTCGATCTTGTGGTTGGCCACACCAGTCGCCGCACAAGGCCGAACCGCTGCTTGGATTACGGTTGCTGCGTCAGTGGTTGCGCTCGGCTGGTTGCGCAGTCTGTTCCATCCGGCGTGGGCCGTTGGCGTTTTCGTGCTCATCGCCTGGACCAGGCCACCATTGCCCCGCCGCACCTGGGTAGTAGCCACCTTGACGCTTGGTTTGATGACGCTGCCCTATGCCAAAAACTTCGCGCAGTTCGGCACAGCCAACGCCAGCACCTGGGCTGGCATGAGCCTGCTGCGCACCGCCCACGCGGCTAGCGCGCCCGAGATTCGTCGTGATCTTGCCGCGCGCGGGCAGTTGTCGCAGGCCGGCGTAGTGGGTCCCTTTCGCGACCTGCATGCCTACGTTGCGCCAACGAAAAATCACCATTGCCCGGATCCGCATCCTGCCGTCTGCGCACCCCACAAGTTACAAGGTGGACCCAACTTCAACCACGCCGACTACATCGCATTGTCGCGTCAGATGGTCCACGATGCGTTCGCGATCTACGGCGCCGAACCGACCGCCTGGCTGCGCGCCCAGCTTGGGTCGTGGCTGGCGTGGTTACGACCCGTTGGCGTCTACCCATTTCTGCGGCCGGCGCGGCAGCCGATCGAAGACGTTCACACCGCGTGGGCGCAGATCGTGCTCCTCGAAGTCGACGGCGCCGCCGTGGTGCTGACGTTTGGCGTGTTTGGTGCGCTGACGCTGGTCGGTGTGCGCCTTGTGCGCAGCGCGCGCCGGGACCAGCACGGACCTGAATTCGCGCTGCTCGCAGTCTCGGCATGGACGGTCGCCTGGGTAGCGCTCGTCGGCAACACCTTGGAACACGGCGAGAACTACCGATTTCGCGCCTACCTCGATCCGCTGCTGCTGGCCGTCTGTGCCAGCGCGGGATCGCAGGCCTGGCGACGCCTTGCCTGTAACCGCTGAAAAAGCGCCGCGTTTGCGCGCGCGCAGGCGGCGTGTACACTTGCGGCGCCGTGGTACGGCGGGGCGGCCGCGACAAGGTGAAACCATGAATCGTTTGTATGTTTGGATGACTGGCGCCCTGCTGGCGCTGTGCACGGCCTGCGTGGCCAGCGGCGGCGCTGGTGGCGGCGGCGGGTCGAGCGGCGGCACCGACTCCGTCGATGCGACCAGTGCCGGTACCGACGGTGGTTCGAGCGCCGATAGCGCTTCGAGCAGCGACGCCGGCACATCGGCCGATGCAGGAACGTCCACCGCCGATGCCGCTGGCAAGGACGGCAGTTCGACCGATGCGGTCACCCCGGGCGATGTGGCCAGCACCGACGCGGCGCTCGATGCGCAATCGGGCGGCACCGACGCCGGTCCGGCCCCAACCGATGGCGGTCCAAAGCCGAGCGACGGCGGACCGGTACCCACGGACGGTGGCCCCAAGCCCGTTGACGGCGGCCCGTCGGGACCGGCAACGTGCGAGACGGTGTGCAAGAACATCGCCAAGGCCAACTGCCCCAACGACGATCCGTTCGACAAGTGTCTGGCCGGCTGCGACGGCTTCCTCAAGGAGACCAGCAAGTGCCCGCCCGACAAGGTCCAGGCCTTCTTGGCCTGCGCCACCGACAGCGTGCTGACTTGCGGCCCCGACGGCGAGGCCGAACCGCCGGTGGCGTGCGCGGCCGTCATGCTGCAACTCAAAGACTGTCTGGGCGGCGGCGGCCCGGACCCACCGCCTCCGCCAGACCCGTGCACCATGGGCACCTGCTATGCCGGCGGCATGGACCCCGGCAACCCCAACGCCAAGCCGCAGTGCGGCTGCAGTTCAACTTGCAACGGCACCACCATCGCCATCGACTGCGATGGCAGCCAGTGCTTCTGCTCGGTCAACGGCCAGAAACTACCGGGGTTTGAGCAGGGCAACACCTGCGACAACCCGCAAACTGCGATGACCGCCATTTGTGGCAAGCCGTAGGGCCGGGAATGATTTACTCAATCATTGCCTTCGCCCCTTTGCTGGGTTCGTCGGTTGCCAGTTCGCGGCTTCCAAGACCGACTCGCGGCTCCGCCGCTGGCCGTGAGCGTTCAACTTATTGTTTTTTAGTCGCTTAGTCCGCTTCCGCCGGCCCAGCACAAGGAAACCCAATGTCCATTGACGCCCTGCCCGCAACGGGCTGGCCGGCCGAGCGCGTGCTCAGCACCATCGACCATTACCGCACGGGCGACGCCAACTGGCGCGACGGCCGCACCTTCAGCCTGGTCTACCACGCCGGTGACGACGTCAAAGCCGTGCTGGAAGCGGCGTTTCTGCGCTGCTTCTCCGAAAACGCGCTCAATCCCATGGCCTTTCCGAGCCTGCGCAAGATGGAGACCGAAGTGCTCGCCATCGCCGCCGGCTTACTGGGCGACCCCAACGCGGTGGGTACGCTGACCTCTGGTGGCACCGAGTCGGTGCTGATGGCGTGCAAGACCGCCCGCGACTGGGCCCGCGCCGAAAAAGGCATCCGCCAGCCGCAAATGTTGCTGCCAACCACGGCCCACCCGGCTTTCGTCAAGGCGGCGCACTACTTCGACATCGAACCCGTATGGGTGCCGGTGCGCGCCGATTTTCGTGCCGACCCGCTGGCTGCGGCAGAACTCGCCAGCGATCGCACCGTGCTGGTGGTCGGCAGTTCGGTGGCCTATCCGCACGGTGTCGTCGACCCTATCGCCGAGTTGGCGGCGCTTGCGCAAGACCGCGGCTTTCTGTGCCACGTCGACGCGTGCCTGGGCGGCATGATCCTGCCGTTCGTGGAGGTGTTGGATCGCGAGCAGGGTCGCACGCTGCCGCCTTGGAATCTGGCGGTCACTGGCGTGACGTCGATTTCCTGCGATCTGCACAAGTATGGCTACGCGGCCAAAGGGGCATCGCTGGTGCTGTACCGCGATCGCGACCTGCGTAAGCACCAGTTCATGGGTCACGCCGACTGGCCGGGCGGCCTGTGGGGGTCGCCGTCCGCCGCGGGTACGCGACCAGGTGGCCCGATCGCGGCAGCGTGGGCGGTGCTGCACCACCTGGGTCAAGCGGGTTACCTGAGCCTGGCGCGCAAGAGCCTCGGCGCCGCACGTGCGATGATGGAAGGCATCGCAGCGATACCAGGCTTGCGCATCCTTGGGCAACCCGACGCCACCGTGTTTGCCTTTACCTGCGACGACGGCGACGTCTATCAGCTGGGTGATGCGATGCAGGCCCGCGGCTGGCACCTGGATCGCCAGCAGTTGCCGCCGGCGTTGCACGCGATGATCACCGCCGCCCATGCGCCGCACGTCGAGGCTTTTTTGGCGGACCTGCGGCAGAGCGCCGAACAGGTGCGCGGCAAACCCGCTGCCGACGACGGCCAGGCGGCGATGTACGGCATGATGGGCAGCCTGCCCGACCGCGGCATGGCCGCCGAGCTCATCGTCGGCTTCCTGGACGCCTTGGACGATCCGAGCGCGAACTGACGGTGCCCGCCGTTGTAGATATCCCGGCGCCGCTGTTTGCGGTGGTGGCGCTGGCGTTCGCGGCCGAGGCGCTGACCGGCTTTGGCGGCACCGTGATCACCGTCACGCTCGGCGCGCAGCTGCTGCCGCTCGACACGCTGCTGCCCCTGTACGTACCGGTCAACTTACTGCTGTCGGTGTGGATTACGTTGCGCGACCGCAGCTACGTGGCCCGACCGCTGCTGCTGCGCACGATGTTGCCGCTGATTGGCGCAGGCATGGCGGCTGGTTTGGTGATCTATCGGCTGGCGCCACCCGGACCGTGGCTGATCTTGGGCTATGCGCTGCTGGTCGCGGTCCTGGCCGGCCTGGAGTTGGTCCGCGGTCCGGGCGGCGCCCAGCTGTCGCTGCGCGCACAGCGAGCGGGCCTGGTCGGTGGTGGCCTGGTGCACGGCATCTACGGCTCCGGCGGGCCGCTCATCGTGTGGGCGACCAGCCGGCAATTGCAGGACAAGTCGGCGCTGCGGGCGACGCTGTCGGCGCTGTGGCTGGTGCTCGGCAGCGTGCTGGTGGTCCAGTATGCGTCGCTTGGCCAGCTGACGGGTCAGACGCTGCTCGGCAGCGCGGCGCTGTTGCCGTGTCTGCTGGTCGGCAAGTGGATTGGCAACCGCGCCCACCAGCGCATCGCCCCAGAACCCTTTCGGCGGCTGCTGTACTGGATGCTGCTGTTCGCGGCGCTGTCGCTGTTGGTTCGCAAGGCCCTGCACGCGTTCAGCCCTTGAAATGCGGGCCGGCCTGGCAGGTGTTGAACGCTTGACTTGCGGCCGCGGTCGGGCGTGCAATCCGCGTCCGGTCGCCGTCTCGGCCCCCTGGAAGCCGCTGTGGAACTGCACAAGATTCTTATCATTGGCGCTTCGTCGGGCATCGGCGCGGCGCTGGCTGTCGCGATGGCGCGGCCGGGTCGCACGCTTGGTCTGGTGGCCAGACGCCGCAGCGAGTTGGATGGCGTTGCTGCACAGGTCGGCGAAAAAGGTGGTAAGGCGGTCGTGCACACCTGCGACGCCTCCGACGACGCGGCCGTGGCGGCGTGCTGGCAGGCGATCGTGGCCGAGATGGGCGGCTGCGACGCCCTGGTGTACAGCTCGGGCGTGATGCCCGAGGTCGGTCCGCGCGAATTCGACATCGCCAAAGACCGCCACATCATCGAGGTCAACGTGATCGGTGCCATGGCCTGGCTCAACCTCGGCGCCGCCCACATGGCCGGCCAGGGCAAGGGTGTGCTGTGTGGCATCGGCTCGGTGGCTGGCGACCGCGGTCGCCGCCAGGCTCCGGCATACGGCGCCAGCAAAGCCGCGCTGCATACCTACCTGGAATCGCTTCGTAATCGCCTGTCGGTGCTCGGGGTCGACGTCGTCACCATCAAGCCCGGTCCGGTACAGACGCCAATGCTCGGCGCGCGCAAGCTGCCGCTCACGGTCTCGGCCGAGGTGGCCGGCCGCCGTATCGCCCAGGCAATAGAGCGCGGCGAACACACCGTGTATGTGCACCCGGGCTATCGCCTGATCATGGGCATGATTCGCTGCATCCCGTCGTTGCTGTTCCGGCGGCTGGCGATCTGACCGGTGACCGCGCTGCTGCCCGCTCGCCAGACCGTGCTCGGCTGGGGTATGGCCGTCGGCGGTCCGGCCGACGTCGTGCGTCCGACCGATGCGCAGAGTCTGCCGGCGCTGTTCGAGGCAGCGCGTACTGCGCGGCGACCGCTGACCCTGCGCGGCGCTGGCTGTTCCTACGGCGACGCGGCCTGCGGCGACGTCGTTTGCGATTTGTCTGCGTTGGACCGCATTTTGCACTTCGACCCGCAGACTGGCGTCGTCCGCGCCCAGGCCGGCGCCACGTTGAGACAGGTATGGCAGACCGCGGTGCCGCACGGCTGGTGGCCGCCCGTGGTGTCGGGCACGATGGCCCCCACGCTCGGCGGCGCCGCAGCGATGAACATCCACGGCAAAAACGCGGCGCGCGTGGGGCCCATCGGCGACCACCTGCGGGCGATCAAAGTCGTTTTTCCGAGCGGCGGAGTACAGGAGCTGACCCCAGCCGATCCGCTGTTCTTCGCTGTGGTGTCGGGTGCCGGCACGCTGGGCGTCATCACCGAGGTCGAGCTGCAACTCAAGCGTGTGCATGCCGGGCGACTCGACGTGTGGGCGACCACGGCCGCTGATCTCGATGGGTTGTTTGCGTTTTTCGACGCCCACGCCGCCACGGCCGATTACCTCGTGGCGTGGCTGGATGCCTTCGCGACCGGTAAAGCCATGGGCCGCAGCCTTATCCACGCCGCCTACCACGTGCCCGCCGGCGACGAACCGGACACGGCGACCGCGCTGCAGGTGACCAACCAGCAGTTGCCGAGCCGGCTGTTCGGCGTGGTGCCAAAGTCGTGGATGTGGCGGTTTCTGAAGCCATTTTCTAACAGCTGGGGCATGCGGCTGGTCAACCTGGGTCGTTGGTACTCTGGGCTATTGCTCTCCCGCGACAAGCGTTACCGCCAGACCCACGGCGCCTTCCACTTTCTGCTCGACTACGTGCCGGACTGGAAGAAAGTCTACAGCCCGGGCGGCCTCATCCAGCATCAGGTGTTCGTGCCGGCCGATCGCGCACGGCAGGTCTTTCAAACGGTGCTGGAGCTCCAACAAGGGCGCGGGCTGGTCAACTGGCTGTCGGTGGTCAAGCGCCACCGCGCCGATCGGTTCCTACTCAGCCACGGTCTGGACGGCTACTCGCTGGCGCAGGACTTCGCGGTAACCGCTGAAAACCGCGTGGCATTGTGGCAACTGTGCCACGATATCGACGACATCGTGGCGGCGGCCGGTGGCCGGGTGTATTTCGCCAAAGACGCCACTGTGCGACCCGAGACGGTCCTGGCGATGTTTGGCTCCGAGCGGCTGCGACAGTGGGCCGCGTGGCAGCAGCAGTGTGACCCGGACGGGGTGCTGCAGTCGGCGCAGTGGCGGCGGGCGGTTGGGCCGGCCGTGGCGATGGCGCAAGCCAATGGGCCTACTCTGGACACCCCGCAATAACCTCCGGCACATCGGTGGGACTCGATTGGCCGGGCGGCGCCTGCAGCTTGCCCGCCCAGCGACCGTTGGCCGCCAGCGTCGGCAAGCGGCGGTAGAACGCGCAGACCTTGGCGACATTGTCGGCGTGGTGTGGACCTTTGCGCAGCAGCACCACCGCCTGGCCGTCGCGCCACGCCAGCGCAAACTGGATCGGGTCCGGCGGCGGGACCTGCAGGTAGTCGGCCGTGCGCTGGACGAACACCTCAATCCCGTAGCGATCCCATAGCGCGGCGTGGCCTGGCTGGCGGATCTGCAGCGCCAGGCCATCGCGCACCACCTGTTCGCCGGCCAGCAGCCAGCGACCGTCCAGGAACACCTGCTGCCGGGGTGCCAGCTGCCAGCTCAGGTAGCCACCCCACGGATCGGGGTTGAAAAGGCGGCCCTCCAGCTCGGAGTGCGCCAAAAAAGCGGCCGCCTTGACCGGAAAAGCGCCGCCGCTAACCGCGGGACGCGACCGTGCCCGCTCCGTCAGCCCCGGCAGCCACAACAGGCAACTCAGCGCCACCGCCGCCCAGCCGATCGGCCGCCAGCCGCGCCAGTGCGGCCAATGCCCCCCGGCCAAAAGCGCCGGCACAAACAGGAACACGGTCATGCGGCGAGTCAGCGCCGCGTGCAGCACCGCCAGGCCCGCCGCAGCTGGCCCGGGAAAGCCCGGCGACGGCGACCGCATGGCCAACGCGGCCGCCGCCAGCGCGACCGCCCACAACCCCAGGATTTCCGGGTGGGTCTGCAGCACGTCGGGGCGCAGCAGACCTTGCCACTCGTCGCTCAGCCGGCCGTTGATCGCCTGCGACCGCAGCACGTAACCGACGATACCCGGACCCATCGGCTGGCACAGCGCCCCTACGCCCACGGCCAGCAGCCGCAGCAGCGGCTGGCGCCACCAGTCCCCGCGCAGGTCTGCGCGCGCGTGCCACCCGGCATCGACGAGCCCAAAGGCGGCATACAGCGGCGCCGCCACCGCGCTACTGTGCAGATTGGCCCACAGCGCCGTCGCCAACCCCCAGCCGATCGCCCGCCCGGTCGACCACGGTCGCGGATCGGCCAGGCCCAGGCCCAGCACGGTCAGCGCCATCAGCCAGCCGAGCACATGGGGGCGCATCGCCACGTGCGGCGCGATCGCGGCCGTCCAGCCCACCAGCAGCGCAGCGACCTGGGCCGGCTCGGCACCGGCCCGCCGCAGCGACCGCACCAGCACTGCCGCGCAAGCGACGACCACCGCCAGCAGCAGCCAGCGCAGTGAACCCAGACCACCCAAGTTGGCCACAGCGCCGATGGCGATCTGCGCCAGCCACTCGTGCGGTGCATCGCCGCCTTGATCGGTCCACACCAGCGGGTCGGGCGTGGGCAGGATGGCGCCGTGCTGCACCATCCAGCGGCCGACCGCCGCGTGCATCGGCACGTCCGAGTCCGCAATCGGCTGCAGCGAAAGCGCGCACAGCGGCACCGCCGCCAACCACGGCAGCACGGCGTCCAGTCGGGAAAGCGGGCTGAACTGTGCTCGGTCGGCGTTGTCGGCCATGGCGGCAGTCTGCCATGGCTGACCCTGGCCTCCAATCGCCGGCAGCAGCGCCTTGTGCTACCGTCCACCGGCAGGAGGTGGCAACCGATGACGACGGGGCGATCGATTGCGGTGGCGGTGCTGGCGGCGATGCTGGCGACCAGCGTCCGTTGTGGCGACGATCCTGCACCGCAGCTGGGTGACCTCGACGCGCTGTCGGCCGCGGCGGTCAGCGTCCGCTACCAGTTCCGCACCGACCAGTACGGCTTTTACGCGGCGGCCAATGGCGGCAACTGGCAGCCACTGTGGCCGTATGGCCTGAACTTCTCGACGGCGCTGCCCGGCCGCAGCCCCGGCGAATACGACGCCGATCGCGCGCAAATTCGCCGCTGGCTGGAGACCGCCGGCGAGATGGGCGTCAACACCTTGCGCGTCAAGACCATCCAGAGCCCGGCGTTCTATCAGGAACTGCGCCGTTGGAACCTCAATCACCCCAAGCGCCCGCTGTTCCTGCTGCACGGCGCCTGGCTCAAAGACCCGGCAGACGACAAAGACGCCGCGAAGACCAAGGACTACCTGCACCCCAACCTTGTCGCGGCGATCAAAGACGAAATCGACAAAGCGGTGGACGTCGTGCACGGCCGACGCACGATCGAGCCAGGCTCCGAGCAGAACCCGGGCAACTGGGGTCGGGCCTTCGGCACCTACACCGCGGACGTGTCGCCGTGGACGCTCGGCTGGCTCATCGGCCGCGAGTTGGACCCGATCACGCTGCACGAGACAGCGCTCAGCCATGCGCCGCAGGGCCATCCGCAGGGCAAGCACGTCGCGCTGCCGGTCGGTCGGGCCATCGAGGGCTTCATCGTGCAGATGATGGACCTGGTGGTGGCGACCGAGTTGTCCCGCTACGGCCAACAGCGACCCGTCGGCTGGCTGAATTGGCCAACCACCGACCCCATCAAGCACTACACCGAGCACGCGTTTCCGGCCAGCGCCGAAGAGTACGAGACACTGGATCTGAACAACGTCGAACTGCGCGGCGGCTTTGCGGCCGGCGTGTTCATGGCCTACCAGAGCTTTCCGTACTACCCCGATTTCGTGCTGCACCAGCCCGAGTACGCCGCGACCAGCGACTCGGACGGACCCAATCCGTGGCTTGGCTACCTCAAAGCTGTGCGTGCCGCACACTCCAAATTCGCGGTGCTCGTCGCCGAGACCGGTCACCCGTCGAGCCCTGGTTGTGCGCATTACTCGCCGGGCGGCATGAACCACGGCGGCTACAACGACCTGGAGCAGGGCTGGGCCAACCTGCGCGCGCTGCGCACCGTCTCGCAAGCGGGTCTGCACGGCGCGATGATCGGCGACATGGTCGACGAGTGGTTTCGTGGCTCGTGGCTGACCGGGCCGGTGGTGCTACCGCCGGGGCGCCAGCGCCTGTGGCACAACCCGCAAAATCCCAACCAGCACTTTGGCATCGTGGCGCTGTTGCCCGGCGACGCTACCCGCGGCCACCAGGTCGACGGCAGCGACGCCGACTGGGCCGGCAAGGCGCCGCAACTGGTCAAGGCTTTTCCGCAACTGGCGCCGCGCGGCGACGGCTTTGACGCGATGCGCAGCCTCAAAGACGTGACCGTCGACCACGATGCGGGCTATCTGCACCTGCGCCTGCGGGTCGACAGCCTCGACCCCGATGGCGACGGCAAGGTGCAGTGGGACCGCGTCGACTACGTCATCGGCCTGGACACCATTGACCCGGTGCGCGGCGACAGCCGGTTCGATCCGCAGGGCGTGCTGCAGACGGAGCGCCGCATCGAGTTCCAGGTGCGCATCCACAGCGACAGCGACGTGCAGTTGTGGGTCGACCAACCGTATGACCTGTTTGGCATTGGCCAGGGCACCCAGCAGATCTGGCAGAAGTACCGGACCGTGGCCAACGACAACGGGCAGTGGCTGCTGGCGCAGGCGCGCACCAACGGCGACTACGCCTGGCACGAGATCCTGCCGGACAAGAAGGTGGCGTTTCATCTGCTGGCGACGTCGCTGGGTCAGGAGACCGGTCGGCTGCGCAGCGGGCCGCAGAGTCAGAATTCGGCCAGCCACTTCTGGTACGACATCAAGACCGGCGTCTTGGAGTTGCGCATTCCCTGGGCGCTGTTGCAGTTCGCCGACCCGAGCACCCGCGCCGCCATCGACCACGCCAACCAGAGCACGGTAACCATCGACACCACTGCGGTCGACCACATTGGCCTGGTCGCCGCTAGCTACGGCGGCACCGGCGAGGCCGAGTTGGATCCGAGCGACACCCTGCCGCTGGCTCAGCCGGCCCTGGCCGCCGATGGCAAGACCAAAGCGTGGCGCATCCCAACGCAAGGCACGCTGAGTTACACCTGGGCCACTTGGGACAAGCCGCCGGCGTGGCACGACCGCCGCAAGCTCTCGTTTTTCGTGCTGCGCGACGGCGCCGCCAAGGTCCTGCCCGCCGCAGCCGCTTATCAAGCGCCCTAGGCCAAACCGCCCGCTGGCGCGTCGCAGCCGGCCGGGAGGGGGACGATGACGCTGCGCGATCAAGGCCCGTTGCAACTGTGGTGGCGCGACGCCAAGGTCAACGTGCGCCGCGCAGAGCGGCTGTGGGACCATGTGCGCCGGCCCGCTGCCTACCCGCCGCCGCGCTATGCCTTCGCCGATGGCGGTTTCGACAAGCTGCACGGTTGGCGCACGGTAACCATCGACCGGGGCGACGCGGCGGCCGACCCGCGGCTTGAAGCTGGCAAGCACGCCAATCTGCAGCTGGCCGCGCCGTGCTTCGACGGCCTGGTGCTGGGCCCGGATCGGCCGCTGTCGTTCTGGACGGCGCTCGGCCGGGTGACCGCCGGTCGCGGCTTTCGCTACGGCATGGAGTTGCGCGGCGGCTGCCTGGTGCCCGCGCTCGGCGGCGGCCTGTGCATGCTCTCCAACGCGCTATTCGACCTCGCTGCGCACCTGGGCTGGACGGTGCTGGAGCGCCACGGTCACAGCAAAGAAGCGGTGCCGCCGCCGGCCGATCAGCCGTGGGGTCTGGACGCGACCGTGTTCTGGCCCCACGTCGACTTGCGAGTGGCGCCACGCGACGAGGTGCGGCTCGCTTGCCGCGTGGGGCAAGGCCAGCTGCTGGTGGACGTGCACGGCCGCGCGCCGGCCGAAGTCCGCTGTGAGATCCGGGCCTGTAAGGACCAGACGCGGGTGCAAGCCGGCGTGCGGCAACGCGAAAATGAGCTGTGGCGCAAGACGTTCGCCCTGGCAGACGGCCGGTTGCTCGCAGACGAGCTGCTGGTGCGCAACCACAAGGTGCTGCTGCACAGCTGGCAGCAGGCGCGCAATTGCCTGACCTGTGGCGAAGTTGGCTGTCACGCGCGGGTCAGGCCGGCGGAATTGGTGGCGGGCTGACGGCGGCTCGGCCAGGGTCAGGCTCGCGGTCAGGGTCAGGTTCAGATGGCAGACCGGCCGGTCAGTCGCCCCAGCGCGCCCGCGCCTCGTCTTGCCACTCGTCTGGCCAGTAGTAGAAGCCCTCGCAGGCCACCGCCATCGGGCAGTCCTCGCAGGCTTTCTCGTGGCGGCGCCGGCTCTGCAAGTAGTCGAACAGGTTGACGTCGTCCATGGTGACGAAAATCATGTGCCGCTGCAGCTTGCCGATGTCACTGAGCCCATACTCTTCGTAGCCGGGCAGGTAACAGAGCGGCAGGTTGATGATCTGAAAGCGGATCTTGTCGCCGAACTGGTCGATGAGGCGCATGACCAGCTGCGCCGCTTCGGCCGGATCCGGCTGGCACTCGGCACTGGCCCGGCCAAACGGCGTCAGGAACTGCACGTTGCAGAGCTTGACGCCCATATCGACCAGCAGCTGCCCGTATTCCAGCAGCACCGGCGTATTGACCTTGGTGAGCGTCACGTTGACGCCGAACTCGACGCCCAGCCGGTCGCACAGCGGCCGCGCGTTGCGAATGCCAGAAATAGTCTGTGCGAACGCGCCCTTGGCCTGCACGTTCTCTTCGTGCACCGCTTCATTGGGTCCGTGCAGCGACACCAGTAGCGAGGTGATGCCCGAGCGCACCACTTTTTCGGCGTTGCGCTCCAAGGCCATCATCCGGCCGTTGGTGGTCAGGTTGACCTGCTGGTAGCCCATGCCGCGGGCGGCGCGAATCAGCTCGAACAGCTTGGGGTTGGTGGTCGGCTCGCCGCCATCGAAGTCGCACAGGTCAAAGCCCTGCTCGCGCCGCTCACGCAAGAAGCCGATTTGCTTGTCCGTCTCGCCGTGCCAGTCGCTGCGGTTGCCGGTGGCGCAAAATACGCAATGATTATTGCAGACATAGGTCGTGTTCATAATGACCTTGCGCGGCTTGTGCATCGCCAGCTTGGTCTCGAACACGCGCTTGTAGGCCCACAGGTCGGCCGGCCCCCAGTTGGGGCCGCGCAGCAGCGGGCGACCTTGAAAAAGCGGACCAATGTCAAGGTCTTCGCGAGTTGTCCACAGGTTGTTGGCGGTGGCTGTCTTGTGCAGCGCGGTGCCCAGAATCGGCGTTGCGAACTGCAAAAGCGGCTCAGCACCAAAGGCTTCGTACAGATCCCAGGCGGTCTGCAGCGTGCGCTTGATCTCGGCGCGGGTCTCGCTCGGCTGGCCGATCATCCAGTGCACCACCAGCCGCAGACCGTACTGCCGGCACCAGCCAGCGACCCGTTCGGTGGCCGACAGGTCGAATTTCTTGCCGATGACGTCATTGGCCACGCGCTCGTTGGCCGACTCGGCCGAGATCGACAGCACCGGGCACAGGCTGGCCAGCCGCGCGACCTGGCCCTCGTTCAGCCGGTCGGCGCGCATGCCGTTGGGAAAATCCAGCCGCAGCCCATGCCGCTCGGCCACGTCGAGCAGCGCGTCAAAGTGCCCCGGGTGCACGTTGACCAGCTCGTCCAGCACCACCCAGCGCCGGATGCCGTAGGTCTGCGTCAGCAACTGCGCGTGGGCGTCGAGCTGCGCCGCGCTGTGCCGCCGGTAAGCCTTGCCCGCAAGCCCCGCGCGCTGCCACGGATTGCTGGTGCAAAAGTTGCATTGGTACACGCAGCCGCGGCTGGTCTTGATGGCGACCATCGGCGGGCCGAGGTCAAAAATCTCTTGCTTGTGTCGGGCCTTGGCCGTCCGCCCCAGGAACTTTTGAAAGGCACCCAGGTCCACCAGGTCATAGGCTGGCAGCGGCAGGTCGTCGAGCGCCTCGTCGCCGGGCGGACCGACCGCGAGGCGATCGGCCGGCAGCTGGCCCGCGGCCAGCTGCGCCACCAGGGTCGGCAGGGTCACGTCCGCTTCGTACTTGCAGCCCCAGGTAAAGCCCAGCTCGTCGAGCTCCGCCTGCCCCCACTCAATGTAGTGCATGCCGCCGACGTCGCAGTCGGCGAGCACCAGCTGGGCGTCTGGCCATTTTTCGTGCAGGTGCGCGGCCAGGCGCTTGAGCTCCGCTGCTGCCGGTCGCGCGCGCAGCCACGGGCTGTGGCCGACCACCACCACTTCGGGCGCAGTTGTCGGCAGCTTGGCCAGAAACCCCGAGAATGGAATCCCCAGGCGAACCATGCCGCCCGATTCGGCGAGCAGCCCCGACGATGGCTGACACAGCGCATCGATGACGGCGACCGTGTGCCCCGCCGCGCGCAGCGCCGCCGCCGCCTGCCACAGCCCCAGGCTGGCGAAATACGGGTAGTCGATGAACGCGCCGTGCAGCAGGATCGGCGGTTGCAGCAAGTAGACCGAAGCCACGCATTCCTTGGCGGTGCCCGGCGGGGTCGGCGCGGGTCCACGGGCAGTATTGGCTGCGGCGGCGCCCTAAGCAAACGGCAAGCGCCAAACCGCAAGCGCTGTGCGCGGTTGTCAGTTGACGTCGCGCGGGTCGGCTACGCTGCCATCGCGGTCCGGCTTGTAGGTCAGCAGCGCTAGCGCCACCAGCTTGGCCCGCTCGACGACCGAGTGGCGCTGGATGCGTTCGTCAAACGTGTGCGGTTTTTCGCCCACCGGCCCCAGGCCGTCGATGGTGGCGATGCCGAGCACCGCCGTGAAGTTGGCATCGGACCCGCCGCCGGTGTCTTCGGCGCCGAGCTTGATCCCGTGTTCGTCGGCCACCCGCTGAAAATGGGCGATCAGCTTGTCGCATGCCGAGTTGCGCTGCCACGGCGGCCTGCCGATGCCGCCCACCAGCTCAACACGCGCACCTGGCACCGGTTCGCCCTTGCAGATCTCGCGGACCCTGCGCTCAATGCGTTCGCCTTCGTCGAGCGTCTGCACCCGCACGTCAACCTCGGCCTTGGCCTCGTCGGGCACCACATTGCGCTTGGTGCCGCCCTTGACCACGCCGACGTTGACCGTGGTGCCGCGGCTCGGGTCTGTCAGCTCGGCCAACTGCACGATGATCTTGGCCAGCCCCACGATGGCGTTGACGCCAGCGCCGTGATCCATACCGGCATGGGCGCTCTTGCCGTGCACGGTCACGAAAAACCGCCCCACACCCGAGCGCGATCGCACCACCGCCCCGGTCTTGCGGCCGATCTCGAAGTCCAGGCACAGGTCGCGGTCGGCGGCGCACTGTTCGATCAGCTCACGCGACGTCGGCGACTGAATTTCCTCGTCGGCGTTGTGGCAGCACACCCAGTCAAAGTCGCCCAGGTGGCCGACGTGATAGAGCGCCTCCAGCGCGGCCTGCGCCACCACCAGACCGCCTTTCATATCGCCAACGCCCGGACCAGCCAGCCATGGCCCCTGTTCGCTGAAGGTCTGAAACGAGCTGGTCGAGTCGTACACCGTGTCAAAGTGGCCGAGAATCAGAACCTTGGGTGCGTCGGGCTTGGTCGCCGGTCGGCGGGCCACCAGGTGGGTCATGTCGCCTGGGCGCGCTACCCGCTCGCACGCAAAACCTAGCGTTTTGTAGACGATTTCCAGTTGTGCAAGGATGCGATCTCGGCCCGCGGGGTTGTCGAGGCCGCTGTTGATGTCGACCAGCGAACGCAGGCGCGACAGATAAGTAGCCTCGCGGCGTTCCAGGAAAAAAACGATTTCGTTCATGGGCTTCCGTTGGCGTCGGTCAGGCCACCGCGATCGGGTGCAACTGACACTGGTGGGTGTTGCCGTCGCAGTCCAGGTACAAGGTGCCGTCCGATAGCGTGGCGGTCCAGTCCATGTTGCGGCGGCCGTGGGCCTCCAGCCACTCCAGGAACTCCGGATCCACGAAAAACAGTTCCACGCGCTCCAAGTGGCGCGGCTTCTCCGCACGCAACGCTTTGCGCAAGTCCGTCGCCTCCGCTTCTGTGGCGCACAGTGCAACAAAGCGCGCGGTCCGCGACCGGCCCAGGGCCTTGCACAGGCGCTTGAGCGGCGGCGGGCCGCACTCGATCCACAGCGTCAGCGCCCCAGTCAGATCCGCGGCCCACAGGTCGGCCTGGTTCTGGTCGAGCCAACCCTGGCCGTCTTGCAGCGCCTCGTCGTAGAACCACACCCAGCACAAAAAGCGCAGCAGCACGTGCTGGTCCGGTTCGTCGGGAAACTGCGCGATGGCGACCGTGCGCTGGGCGTACACGTTGCGGTCCAGGTCGGACAGCCCCAGGCGGATTTGGCAGCGAAAGGGCGTGGACACGGCACGTGCAGGCCCGCGGCGGCGGGTCGTGGCAGTCTACACCAGGCGAGGCGGAGGGGCGATCGGTCAAAAAATCGACACCCGCCCCCCGCGATGCACAATCGCCGCATGGACGGCTCGACCCCACCTTTCGGCTACCGCGCACCGGCGACCCCGGCCAAAAAAACCACCGCGCGCGACCCGGTCGCCGCGTTTCTGGACGCGTTGGTGGTCGAGCGCCACCTGTCGGAGCACTCCGTCCGCGCGTACCGCGTCGACCTCCAACACTTCGCCGAGTTCTGCAAGCAGCGCCACGTCGCCGCCGAGGTCGCCAGCCGCGACGACCTGCACGACTACGCCGAGGCCTTGCACGACGCCCTGGCTCCGGCTTCGGTGGCGCGTCGGCTCAGTGCCCTGCGCACCTTCTACCGGTTCCTGCTGCAGCTGGGCTGGACTGAGAGCAACCCGCTCGACGGCCTGCGCGGCCCGCGCCAGCGCAAGAGCCTGCCGCGGATGCTGAGCATTGACGAGATCATTGCACTTTTGTCGCGTCCGCTCGACGGCGACGACGGCGATCCGCTGTTGCAGCTGCGCGACGTCGCCATCTTGGAGCTGATGTACGGAGCGGGGCTGCGGGTGTCGGAGCTGGTGGGCCTCGACGTCGTCCACGCCCGCGACGATGAACGGCTGCTGCGCGTGCGCGGCAAAGGCAAAAAGACCCGCATCGTGCCCTACGGCACCAAGGCCCAGGCGGCGCTGCAGGCGTGGCTGCCGGCCCGCCGCGAATTGCTCCAGCGCGGGGTACTGTCGGGGTCGCTGACCCTGGCGCAGCGCCCGGACGCCGAGCGGGCGCTGTTCTTGAACTGGCGCGGCTCCCGGCTGTCGACGCGCTCGGTCGCCCGCATGCTCGACAAGCGCTGTTTGATGGCCGGTCTGCACAAGACCATCAACCCGCACGCGTTGCGCCACTCGTTCGCGACCCACCTGCTGGATGCCGGCAGCGACGTGCGCGAAGTCCAAGAACTTTTGGGGCACGCTCGGCTGTCAACCACCCAGCGCTACACCCACGCCAGCACCGCGCACCTGATGCGCGTGTACGACAAGGCCCACCCGCACGCCAAGCTGCCGCCGGAAACCAGGGCATGACCAGCGGTTGGAAGGCGGCTGTCGCCGCGGTTGCCGTCCTTGTTGCCGGTCCAGCCTTCGCCGACGACACCAAGGTTGGTGCTGGAGCCGAATTCGGCACCAGCTTTTTGGGCAGCGACGGCTTTGTCGATCTCAGCCCTCAGCTGTGGCTGCAGTCGGGCGCTTGGCAATTTGGCCTCGGCGCCCCCTTGCGCTACCGCGTGCTCGACGGCGACCCGAAAGACGGCTGCAAGACCCCGGGCTTGCGCTGCCCCGACTGGGACGAGATGGGCGACTACGGTCGCATCCTGCGCTTTTTCGACTACGGCGGCTGGTCCGGCGATGTCAATGTGCACCTGGGCGACTTGACCGGCGTCTCGCTCGGCCACGGCGAGCTGGTCTACCGCTACTACAACAACTGGCAGTACGACAGCTGGCACACTGGCGCCCTGGTCGACGTGCAGAAGCCCGACTTTGGCCTGTCGTTGCTGACCAACGATGTGCTGCGCTGGGATCTGCTGGCGGTGCGTGCTTGGGGTCGGCCGGTCAGCTCGGGCTACTGGCGTAAGCTGCGGTTCGGGCTGCAGGCGGCCTGGGATCGCGAGGTCACCGGCCATGACGGCAAGGAGTCCTCGACCCATCGCGACGACGGCCCGTGGCGGCCAGAGGCGCCGGCGCTGGCGATGGACCTGTCGCTGGTGGCCTGGGGCGACGACCGCCGGGCGCTGACCACCTATCTGTCGGTGTCTGGCCACGCCACTGATGCGCTGGCCGTGCACATGGGCGCCAGCTGGCACCGCCGCGGCGATCTGGCCACCGTGCTGACGCTGGAGAGCCGGGTGGTCGCGCCGTTTGGCAGCCCCTACCTGCCCGGCTGGTTTGGCACGCTCTACGAGCTGCAGACCCGGAGCTTGCGCGGCCCGACTGCCCGCAACGCGGCGGCGACCAACAAGGCGACTGCCGGGGTGCGGGCTTCGGTCGAGTGGGCGCGCGCCTACAAGTTTCGCTTTGCCGGCGTGGTCGACTGGCTGCACGACCGGCGCCTGGACGCGACGGCGTGGCTGGGCACCGATCCCAACAAGAAGCTGCAGCTCAACGCCATGGTGGCCAAGGTGTTTTTCGACCGCGGCCCAGGCGACCCGCTGCAATGGACGGGCAACCTGGCGGCCAAGCTGTGGGTGCAGGGTCCGTGGTACGCGCAGTGCGCGGTCGGCCGCAAGTGGCGGGTACGCGAAGTGGTGCCAGAGGGCACATCGCCGCTGTACAGCGAGTTGGAAGTGCGTCTAGCGGTGGGGGCGGACTTGAGCTGGTAAGGGCATGTCAGAGAATAACTCAGTCGACCTCGGCAGACGGCGGAGCGGCGAGCCGGCTTGCAAAGACGCGAGCTTGCGACCCACTGAGCTGGCAAATGGGCGCCCGCAGAAAATCGAGTAGATTTTTGCGAGCCCTAACGGATCGGCTCAGTAGTCCGGGTCCGGCAGACACGCCTCGTTCCAGGTCCGCGGCAGCAGCTGATCGCGGTACAGCTTGGCCTTGTCGGGCCGCTCGTAAATCGCCAGATACCGCAAGAAGTGGCCTATGACCATGCGCACATAGTTGCGCGACTCGTGCGGCCCGAGGTCGTCAATCATCTCGTCAAAACTGCGATTGAGGCGGGCCTGCTGGCGCATGTGGTAGCTCATCAGCATCGGTCCGCCGTTGTACGACGCGATCGCAAACGGCAACTGCCGGTGAAACTTCTTGTACAGCCCCGCCAGATACTGGGTGCCCCAGCGCACGTTGTGGGCCGGCTGCATCAGCATCCACAGCTGATAGTCCTCTTTGGCTTCGCTCGCCAGCCGCACGGCGGTGCGGTCCAGCAATTCCAAGAGCCCGTAGGCCGGCGCGCCCGAAATCAGCTCGGGCCGATACGCCGACTCTTGCAGCATGTGCGCGTAGACCATCCACTCCGGCGCTCCCCACCGCTCGGCGGCCGCCACGACGTGGGTGGCAAACGCCCGCGGATAGATGCCGCGCCAGGCCGCGACGGTTTCGCGGGTCGGCGGCCGTTGCAACACTTCGCGGTGATTGCGCAAAGCGTCGCTTCTGGCGTCGGCGAATTCCTCCAAGGCGTCGGCGAGATCCAGGCGCAGTTTTTTGTGCCGCTCGGCGCCCAATTCCATGCGCAGACCCGCCTGCAAGGTGTCCCACGCCGCCCGTGCTACGTCCGGCTCGCCGAGCGCAGTCGCTAGCCGCAGCGCGCGCAGGTTGTCGGTCATGCGCATGCCGGCAAACGGGTCGGCCGCCTGCACGGGCACCTTCGAAAAGTCCTCGTGCGGCAGCAGCTTGTCGGCAAGTCCCCAGTCTTGCAGCAGGTTTTCGGCCAGCCCGCTGTAATAGGTCAGCGGGTACTTGTCCACAAGCTGCAGCAGCGTCTCGACGGCGGCCTTGCGGTCGCCGAGCTTGTCCTGCGCCTTGGCGACCCAGTAGCGCGCCTTGGCGCCGACCAGCGGATTGCTGTTGGGCATTAGCGGTCGCAACTGCTCGATGGCCTCGGCCGGCTTGCCGCCCAGCAGCGTCCAAAAGCCGACGAACCAACGGTACTTGCCGACATCGATGTCTTTTTCGTTCTGGTCGAGCGCCGCGCCCAAGTCGCGCGCGGCCTGCAAGCTTCGTCCCGCCATGTGCAATGTGCGCGCGCGGTCATAGTGCAGGTCGATGCGACGGTCGTTCTTGACATGGGCAAAGTGCCGCAGCCACTGGTCGTAGCGAGCGATGGCCTCGTCGGTCTTGCCGATCTTGCCGAGCACCAGCGCGTACGACGGCAGCGCGTTTTGGTAGAGCGGCGCCTCCGGCGTGGCCGCCTCTGCCAGGTACATCGCTGCATCGGGGTAGTTGTCGCGCAGCCGCTCGCTGCCGATTTTGCCCAAAAAGTAGCCGACCTCGTTGCGCCGATAGCCCTGGACCCACAGCAGCACGCCGACCGACCGGCAGCGCTCGTAGGCCCGCCGCGAAAACAGCGTCACCATCCGTTCGAACTGCTCGGCCTGGGTCAACGACTCTAGCGGCACTGCCTGCGCCGCCTCGTCCACGTACTCCGACTCAGGATGAGTCAGCAGCAGCTTTTTCCACAGTTTGTGGCTGCGGTCGCGGTCCACGCCGGCCAGCATGCGCGCCGCCCGCGCCAGCAGTTCGTCGCGCGGCAGGTGCTCAGCGCTTTTGTCGTAAAGATCCAGCGCAGTTTGTGCCGCAGCCCCGGCGGGTCCGACCTTTTCGTGCAGCCGCGAAAACAGCAGGTCGGCAGCCGCCCAGCGAAAACTGCCGAAATCGACCCGAAACGTCCGCAGCTTGTCCAGCGCCTGCTTGGTCTTGCCCTGCGCCTGCGCCACCTCAATGGTCGCCCAGCGATGTGCCGCTGGCGCGCTGTCGGCGACGATTTTGGTCTTGCTCAGCGCCTTGGCGGCGGCAGTGCCATGACCCTGGCGCGCCCACAGTCGCGCCAGCACGTGGGAGGCGGCGGCGGCGAGATCCTTGTCCTTGGCCCGTTGCAGCCGCTGCAGGTCGTCCGCAATGCGCCCGCTCTTGCCGACCCGCCACAACTGCACTACCCGGTGCAATTCGCTCCAGGTCGCCGCGACGGGTAGCGCAACCGCCTCGTCGGCGGACGCGTCGTTGGCCTCTGGCTCCGGGACGGCTTTGGCGCTTTTGGCGGCGGGGGCAGGTCGTACCGTGCGCAGCTTGCCGGGCTTTTCGCGCACCCGGGCCGCCCGACGTGTGCCAGTTCGCTTGACGCTAGTCTTGCGCCCCTTTCCGCTTTTGGCGGCCGCCCCTTTTGCCTTGGACGTAGGTGATTTGTCGTGAGCGCTGCTCGCCTTTTTGGCCTGGGCCTTGGAGCGAGCGGCCGCCGGTTCGGCGCCAGCCAGCACGCCGACCAGGCACGCGGCGATGGCCAGTGCCAGCCACGCGCGCAGGCGTGCACCCCATCCCGGCGGGGCGGTGGTCGCGCTGGTCGTGGCGTGCCTGGCGAAATTCAAGGTCAACTCTCGCGGCGTCGCGCGCCCGCGCCAGCGACCCTACCATGGCGGCTGCGCTCTCGACCACGGAGGCGCGTGGTTTTGACGTTTGGTTAGCAACCCATCGTGCGATCGGCATTGCGCGCAGCGTGTGATCACGGTGCGCTGGCCGTGATCATGGACCGTGTTTGACTCGCGCGGCTTATGGCTGCACAGGCGGGCGTCCGAAAAAACATTGAAATTTCAATACTGTGTTTTCCCATGTGCCTGATCTTGTCGGGTTGGTACGCTGACGGGTGTCTGGATTTTTTCAGCGAATCTGCACCCCCAGACGCGCGCCCCCTTGCAATCTTGCGCGAATCGGCCGATACAGCGGCGCAAGGGCGCAATGCGCGCCGCGACCGTGATCATGCGCTGCGGCCGGCTGACGGGAGTCGGTCCGACACGGCGCGATCGACGGATCGCCGTACTTTCGTCGCGACAGGGTTGCCTCCGAACGGGCGCCCTGTTCCTCGACGGTGGTACGCCAAGCAAGGTTACCTGGACCGACCGCCGCACCCGCGGCCGTCGCACAACCGACTGCGCGCAATGCAGTCCAAAAGCAACGGGAGGCATCATGGCCGACGAGAAAGCCGCCAAGGAAAAGAAGAACTTCGTGCTGATGGAGGACGGCAAGGACACCAACATCGTGTTCTCGAACGCGCAGCCGCGCGGTGCCGCGCTCAAGGCCGCCGCCCGCGGCTACACCGAGATCCGTCTGCGCGAGCGCGGCACCAAGCGCGTGCACGTGTTCAAGGGCGGACGCAAAGAAGTCACCGCGCCGACCAACCGCCCCAAGTGGCTGCCCGAGAAAGTGTGGAAGGCCACCGTCGAGAAGCAGGGCGTCGAGCACATCAAGTAGCCAGACTGTTCTGCGACCTGGGGCCAGGCCCGACACCGGTTCCGCCGCTGCGGCGCCGACACCGGCTGGTCGACCAACGCGCAACCGATCCGACCGCGACCGCCCCCAAAGCGGCTGCCTCGGACCGGGGGCGCGTTGTCGTTTTTGGGCATGGGATCGCACCGCCTGCCGCTGACCGACCTGCCACCAGGACGATCAGAACGTGCGCCGTGCCTCGAAAAGCACCTGATCATCGGCGCCGAACCACCCGCCCATCGAGTTGGTCGGGCCATCGGCCACCACAGCGCCAACGGTCGCCTGCCAGCGATCGCCCAGCTGCCACGCCACGCGCGGCGCCACCGCCCAGTCCCGCAACGTCACGCCGTAGTAACCGCCCAGTTGCGCCGACCAGGCGTCGGCCTCGCCCCAGCGCACCAGCAGTCCGCCGCCTACTTGCCACTGCAGCGCCGCTGCCAGCATCAGCTCGGTGTCTTTGGGCACCAAGTAGGCCCACTGGCCGCTGAATTCCACCACCGCCGCGGCGCGGTCGCCCCAGTTGCGCTCCAGCCCGACGCCTCCCTGCGCCAGGGGCGACAGCAGCGGTCGGAAGCCGGTGTCCATGAATACCCGTTGGTGGCTCCACGCCAATTCGCCGCGCGCCATCCACCCCTGCGCGAGTTCGCCTTGGGCCTCCACGCCCACGATGCCGCGTCGACGCCAGGTCGCCTCCGCCAGGTCCGCCACGGTCTTGCCCTTGGCGCGCTCGGCGGCCGCCGCCACCGCCGGATCGGCAAACATCGACGCCAGCTTGGCCGTGTCAAAGCCAGCGTCGGCCGTGCGTGACAGCAACAGCAGCAGGTCCTGATCTAGGTGCAGCTCGGGCAGGCGGTCCCAAGCCCACGCTGCGACCAGCGCAACGTCGAATTGGCCAAGTGTCGTCCGCCAGCGCGCTGCCGGCGTGCCATCGAGCGGCGTGTCGCTGGCAGGCCGCAGCGCGCTCATCAACGCCTGCGACAGCTGGCGGTCTAGCCGCAGGTCCAGCCTCCGCAGCAACACCGCGAGCGACCCCGACAGCTCCGGACCCTGGCCGGGCCGCACGAAGGCGGCGTCAGTGGCAAACGGCGAAAACCGGTGCTGATCAAAGAACGGTAAGAACACCACATCGAGCTGGCCTGGCCCCAGCGGGCGCTCCAGGCGCAGCAACCACGACGGCAGCAGCGGCGACTCTTCGGCGTTGCCGAGGCTGCCGACCAGGCCGTTGCTCAAGTCCATCGGGTGTAGGAACCGCAGCGCGCTTTGCAGCTCCAGCGCCCCCCAGTTGACGGTGTCGCGACCGACGGTGAGCCGACCCCAATCGGCGGACCACTGCAGGTTGGCGAAGCGAAGCTGGCTGTCCAGATCGTAGCGCATGCCCAGATCGGGCAAATCGGCCGCAAAGGCAGGCTTGGTGATCGCACCCTGGTGGCCTACTTGCGCCCGGTGCAGCATGCGGGCGGAGAGGCGCACCTGCAGCCCACCGGGCAGCGGGTGCTTGACGTCCAGATCCAGGCGATTGCGCAGCGCCAGCACGTCTTCGGCCGGGTCTTCGGCAGCGATATCCAGCCCGAGCACGCCGACCCAAGCGCCCCAGAACAGCGTCGGCCCGGCTGGCGGTGCCTCTGCCGGCGACTCCGCCACGGCGCCGCCATCGCCGAATTCATCCAGCACCGTCGCGGTCGCCGTCAGCGCCGGCACTATGGCTTGGGCGAGCGCATGCGCCGGCCAACTGGCCACGCACAGCCAGATCGCCACGCGGATCGTCGGCAAGTTGGCGCGTGTGCGCACCGCACACCCCTTTTGCACCATCGCGACCTCTGCCACAATTGCGCGCCCCGCGGCCGGACCCCTTTGTCCCCGCGCGCCAGGAATCATGCTGCACTATACGCTCGACGGTTTTGGCGGTCACCGATCGCGCTTTGACGACATCCGGCTGATTCACGAGCTCATTGAAGAGCTGCCGGTGCGCCTTGGGCTGCAACCCGCCATGCCGCCGATGCTTTTACCGTACTACAACGGCGTCGAGCCCGACGACTGCGGCATCAGCGCGTTTGTGTTTCTGCCGGGCGGGCACCTGACGCTGCACACGTTCAGCTTTCGCGAGTGCTACTTCGTGGACCTGGTGGCGCCGCGGGCGTTCGATGTCCATGAGGCCAATGCGTTTATCCAGAACGCACTGCCGGTGCGCTCGGTCGAGGTCCACACGGCGCGCCGGCCGCGGCCGTTCGACGAAGTGCCGGTGCATCCCAGCGAAGACTTCGGCCCGCACCTGCTGCTCAACATCGACGGCTACTCGGGACCGCGCGACATGGACGGCCTGTTCCGGCTGTTCGACAACCTGCCGCCGCGCATCGACATGACCCCTATCATGCGGCCGTATGTGCTGCGGTCCAACGACACCAACGGCCCCGATGGCGGCGGCTGGCTGTCGGCCATGACCATGATTGCCGAATCGCACATCGCGGTGCACATCGAACAGGCCAGTGATCGCGCCTACTTCGACATTTTCTCGTGCAAGTTTTTCGACACCGATGCGGTGCTGAGCGAGCTCAAAGCCGCGTTTCCCGGTCGGTCGCACACGGTGCAACTGATCTCGCGCGGCTGTGGCTACCGGGTCAAGCGCACCGAGCGCGCCCCCGAGCACGCCCGCACCAAGGCGTGGCTGCACGCCCGGCCGGCGTAGGCGAGGTTCCCATGCGCATCTTGCTGGCCATCGCGATCGCACTGACTCTTGTGGCAGCCGATCCCTGTCTGGCGGCCGACGACCCCGCTGCGCGCAAGGTCCTGCAGGCCACCAACGACCGCAACGCCAGCGGTTTTCAGGCCGGCCAGAGCAAGACTGCGGTCACGTTGACTCTGGCCAGTGGCAAATCCAAGACCTGGCTGACCCAAAGCCGCGTGGTGCGCGGCAAGGACGGCCGGCTCAAGTCGCGGGTGACCTTCTTGGAGCCCGCCGACGCGGTCGGCACCGAACTGCTCATTCTCGAAGAAGGTGGCGGCGCCGCCAGCCAGTACCTGTGGCTGCCCAAGACCGGGCGGTTGCGGCGCATCAGTGGCTCACAGCGCAACGAAGCGTTCATGGGCACCGATTTTTCGTTCGGCGACCTGCAAGGCCGCGGCTTGCAGACCGGTGAGGCCAAGCTGGCCGGCAGCGAGGCCATTGGCGGCGCGCCATGCACCCGAATCGAGGTTGCCATCACCGACAGCGAAGACGCCTACGGCAAGGTGCAGTTGTGGATTGACGACCGCCTGTTTGTGGCGCGCCAGATCAAGTTCTTCGACAAAGCCGGCGCCCACGTCAAAACGCTGGTCGTCGAACAGGTGCAGGCCGGCGAGCCCGGCAGGACCGTGATGAAAAAGTTCCGCATGCTCAACCACCTGCGAAACTCGGTCACCACCGTCGAGACCCGCGACATCGACACCCGTACGCAACTGCCAGACGCGCTGTTCGTGCCCGAGGCGCTCGGCAAATGACCGCAGCCCCGCAGTTGCGCGTGATGCTATGCACCGGCTGTCCGCGCCCCGCGCCGATGGCGTCGTTGGCGCGGTTGACCACCGCCGCCAAGAAAGCCGCCGCAGCCCACGGTCGCACCCTCGAGGTCGGCAGGTCGAGTTGCCTGTCTGCCTGTAGCTCTGGACCAAGCGCGATTTTAGAAGACGAAAATGGCGTGGTTCGCTTGCGTGCCGTCAGTGATCCCGGGCAGTTGGCGCGGGCCATTGCCGCGGCGCCGGTGCTGTTGAGCGCCCAGCCCGTGCCCGATGACCTTCAAGACCTCGTGCTGTCGCGCCTATTGTGGGCCGACCTCGACGGCGACCTGTGATTTTGCCCCCTTTGCCCCAAGGCTACCCATGACGTTTCGCCTGGCGCTTCTGGTCACCGGTCTTGCCGGCTACATTGCCCTCTCGTATGAGATGGTGTGGTTTCGCGTCTACGGCTACCTGACCGGCGGCGCGCCGTCCAGTTTCGGCGTGATGCTCGGCGCCTACCTGGCCGGCATCGCCTTTGGCAGCCTGGGCGCGCGCAAGGTTTGCGACGAGGTCGGCACCGGCGGCGATCCCAAGCGGCTGCGTTGGCCGGCGGGCCTGGTGCTCGCCTCCACGGTGGTCAGCTTTGCGCTGGTGCCGGCAGTGGCGCACCTGGTGACGTTTGCCACCTACGCGTTTTCGCTCGCGGCGGTGGCCCTGGCTGCGGGGCTGATGGGCGCGATCTTGCCGCTGGTCGCCCACTACGGCATCGAAGCCAACGCCGAGGTCGGCGAAAAGCTGAGCTACCTGTACCTCGCCAACATCGCCGGCAGCGTGCTTGGGTCGCTGCTGACCGGGTTCGTGCTGATGCAGGTGCTGCCGCTGCAGCACATCTCGGCGCTACTGATGGTGCTGGGCGTCATGCTGACGTCGGTCTTGTGGTGGGCCAGTTGTAGCGAGGCCGTGCCCAAGGCCGTGGGGGCGATGGTGCTGCCGCTGTTTGCGGTGGTCGGCGCCCTGGCTGGGCCAAGCCTGCACGCCGGTATGTACGAAAAGCTGATGTACAAAAAGAAGTACGAGGGCCAGCGCTTTGCCCACGTGGTCGAGAACCGCTCGGGCGTCATCACGGTGTCGCAGGACGGCGCGATCTTTGGCGGCGGCATGTACGACGGCGTGTTCAACACCGACGTCGTGCACGATCGCAACTTGATCGTGCGGGCCTATGCGCTGGCAGGCTTGCCGCGCAAGACCGGAAAAGTGCTGATGATTGGCTTGTCGTCGGGCTCCTGGGCGCAGGTGCTGGCGCACCTGCCCGGCGTGACCGATCTGACCGTAGTCGAGATCAACCCTGGCTATCCCGAGCTGGTCGGCAAGTTCCCCGAGGTGCAGTCGCTGCTAAAAAACCCCAAGGTGCACCTGGTGTTCGACGATGGCCGCCGCTGGCTGCGCGCCCATCCGACCGAGAAATTCGACACCGTGCTGCAGAACACCACCTGGCACTGGCGCGGCAACATCACGGACTTGCTGAGCATGGAGTACTTGCAGCTGGTCAAGGCCCACCTGAACCCCGGTGGCCTGTTCGTCTACAACACCACCTGGAGCGAGACCGCCCAAAAGACCGGTTGCTCGGCGTTCAAGCACGGGCTGCGCATCATCAATTTCGTGTACCTGAGCGATGAACCGGTGGTGCTCGATCGCCACCGCTGGCGCGCGGAGCTGGAGCAGATCGTGGTCGACGGTCGCAAGATCTTCGACCTGACCCAACCGTCGCACCGCGCGCGGTTGGACGAAATCCTGCGCCTGGCCGACCAGAGCACCTATGGCCCGGACGGCGGCCAGGCGGAAACCTGCGCCAAGCTGGTTGAACGGACCTTGCATACGCCGTTTGTCACCGACGACAACATGCTGACCGAGTGGACGCGCAAGTGGTACCAGGTGCCGACCGGCGGCGATTGATTCCGTGCGCCCGGGACTTTTTTACCCCAGGCGATCTGGTGTGCGTTTTTCGGTGGCTTTTTGTGGTTGACGGGTTGCGGACCCGCCGTTACAGTCCAGAGGTTGTGCCTGCGGCCACCGCCGCGGCATGACTTCGCGCGCAACGGCGCGCCCCACGAACGCGAACGACCTCGACGACCGCAGCAGATTCCGCAACCGCACTCGTTTTTGCAGGAGTACCGCCATGGACACCCGCCTTGTGAACCGCCCGACCCGCGTGCTCGCGTTTGCAGCCGCAACCATACTCGGCTTGGCGTGCACAGCCACTGGGCCCACCGACAACGGCGGCGGCGGCGGTCCCAACACCAACCCCAATACGCCAACGGGCGGCGAATTTGCGTGCGCGTCGGGCAAGGGCGTCTCCGCCAGCGGCTTCGTTATCGACTGCAACGCAGCCATCCAACTGACCGTTCCGTCCACCGGCAAGACTGTGACCCGCGGCGGCACCGTGGCGCTGTCCGTCGGTTCGGTCAAGCTGACTTCCAGCACCGAACCGCTGCAGATCGTGATTCGCAATACCAAGACCGTAACCGACGCGGCGCCCTTGACGATCAAGTCGGTCAAATTCAACTACACACTTGGCAGCCCGGACGAGACGGAGGACAAACAGGGTCTGGAGTGCTTCCAGGATCTTGCGGCGACGGTCAAGTGTGGCAAGGCATCCTGGAAAGCGGTCGTGCCTGTCGGCCTGGCGCCCAAGTCCGGTCAGTCTGACAAAGAAACCTTGTACTTGCGCTACACGCGCTTTGACGCCAAGGACCGCAACGCGATCGTGACGCTGACCCTGGGCGGCATCAAAGAGGAGGCCGACCGCACCTTCACCTTCAACGTCAAGACCGAGCAGGGCAAGCCCAAGCTCGAGCTGCAGCCGGCCGACGGTCTGCTGTTCCCGTACACCCAACCCGGTCAGACCGAGAAGAAGACCTTTGCAGCCGTCAACGGCGGCGACGCAGTGCTGACGCTGTCGTCGATCAAGATGGCGGAGGTCGATCCTGCGTTCTCGATCAAGCTCATCGACCCGCCCGATCACGACAAAGACGTCCACGTGGGCGGCAAGCCCTGGTTGTTTGCCAAGCCACTCGAAATTGACGTCGGCAAGTCGGCGCAGTTCGAGGTCGTGTTCGCCCCCAAAGATGACAAGAAGAAGTCGGGCACACTCAAATTCGAGAGCAATGACCCCGACAACGCCAACCGCAAGCTGGTCTTGGATGGCAACACCCAGGTGCCGGCGCTGTGCATGACCCCGACCGGCAAGTACAACTTCGGCGGTGGCGTACCGGGCAGCACCCCAGGCACGGCCGACGTCAAGATCAAAAACTGTGGCTCGGTGGACCTGGTCGTCACCAGCATCGACTTCATCGCTGAGGAGACCAAGAGCAACGAGTTTGCGATCGACCAGACGCCGCTGTTCTCCAAGACCAAGAACGGCACCGGCCCCATCAGCCCAGATAACCCGATGACCCTGCCGATCAACGGCGAGGCCACCTACAAAGTCGCGTATGCCCCGAGTGACCTGACCGAGGACGGCGCGCCGCCGGACGGCGCGGTGCTGACCGTCAAGTCCAATGCGTTTGTGTCGCCCAAGCTCCAGCTTGAAGGCGTCGGCGTCAAGGTCACCTGCCCCATCGCCAAGGTCATCGTCACCGAAGGCGAGCAGGTGGTGCCGCAGACCACGATTCACTTGAAGGGCGACAAGTCGCAGGCCCCGGGCGGCGGCTCGATCAAGAAGTACAAGTGGACGGTCAAGCAGCCGGCCGGCTCCAACCAGGCGCTGACGCCCAATGCCTCCTTCGTCAATCCGTCGCTCTTGGCCAACGCGTCGGGCGAGTACGAGTTCTGCCTCGAAGTGTGGGACGCCAACGACAGCAAGTCGTGCGTGCCGGCCTGCCAGAAGGTGCTGGTTATCCCCAATAACGCTTTGCACATTGAGCTTTTGTGGGACACCCCTTCGGATCCCGACCAGACCGACAGCGGTCCCGCCGCCGGCGCGGACCTCGACTTGCACTTCGCCCACCCGCTGGCGTCCACGCTCGACCTGGACTGCGACGGTCAGGCCGACCCGTGGTTCAGCAACCCGTGGGACACCTTCTGGTTCAACGCGGCGCCCGAGTGGGGCGGTAGCGGCAACACCAAGGACAACCCGACCCTGGACCTGGACGACACCGACGGCGCCGGCCCTGAGAATCTGAACCTGGTCGATCCCGAGGGCACCGTCGACGACCCGGTCGCTTACCACGTCGGCGTCCACTATTGGAATGACCACGGCTACGGCACGTCCTACGCCACGGTGTCGATCTACATCCAAGGCGGTCTGGCGCTGCAGTTCACCAAGGTCAAGATGGATCCGCTCGACATGTGGTTCGTTGGCCGCGTCAACTGGCCCAACACCGCGTCGGGCGGCAGTAAGAAGGTGTTCGACACCTGCTACCAGTCCGGCTACTCGTGCCCGGCCAAGAAGAACCTGATGTGGCAGCCCAAGGGCGATTGGTGCATCACCAAGTGCTACGTCAACAAGGTGTTCAACGGCTCGGTGGGCGGTGCCGCCACCCAGTGCAAGACGCCGACCGGACCCTAGGGCCTGGAAATGATTTGCTCAATCATTTCTGCAGCCCCTTGCTTGCTTGGTGGGTCGCCAGCGCGCGGCCTCGGAGGCCGACTCGCGGCTCCGTCTTGTGCCGAGAGCCTTCAAATTCCAATTTTCCAGTCCCCTAGCCCTTGAACAGGCGGGCGGCGTTGAACCGCGCCAGCGTAGGACCAAGGACATGATGCAGATGCGTAGCAAGGGGCGTTCGGTCACGCGCGCGGCCGTCGCCATCGGCTTGGTGTGCCTGGCCGGCGCGGCTTGTTCCTCGGATGGCCCCGGCGGCGCCGATACTGCGGGCACCGGCAGCGCCGATGGCGGGGCGACCGTCGCCAAGAAGTGCAGCTTTGACAAGGACAACACCACCGCGCTCGACCGCCAGGCCAAGTTGCAGCTGCGGCAAGGCCTGACCGCGGTCGATCCCACGGTGCCCGTCGTCGTCAACGCCTCGTTGACCACGCAGGGCGGCCCGCCCATCGATACCGCATTTCAGATCAGCAACGTCGCCGTCGCCAGCAGTGCCCTGGAGCTGTTGATCACCAAGCTGGATCTGCTGGTGCCGGCCGGCGAGACCGCGTTTTCGTGCCTCGCCGCCGACAGCGACGGCAAGGTCATCAAAAAGAACGGCCTGCCGGTGCTGTGCAAGGACCACATATGGGGCTCCGTTGTGCCCAAGGACTTTGAACCCGCGTGCACTTCGCGCAGCCCCGTCGACGCCGCCCGCTTCGTGGTGCGCTTCGAGAAGACCGACAACTTGCCCAAAGCGGTCAAGGTACAAATCAAGACCGACGGCGATCCCGACCATACGTTCGTCGAGTTCACGGTGCAGACCAAGCAGGGCAAGCCGGCCATCAACGTGGCGCCGCAGTTCGTCGACTTCGACGTGGTAGCGCCGGGCGCGCCGCCGGCTAGTCTTGCGGTCGCCGTGCAGAACACCGGCGAGGCACCGCTCGAGATCTCGGCTGTGCAATGGCCGCTGCAAGACAAGGTGTTCACGCTCAAGCTCGGCGGCAAGACGGTGACCGGCGACAAGGACGCCACCTTCGCCCCGCCGCTCAAGATCGACCCGGGCAACAGTCTGGACGGCGAGGTGCTGTTCGCGCCGATCGACGACAAGGGCCGCAAAGCGACCTTTACGCTGGTCAGTAACGCTGCGGGCGCGGCGACGGTGCAGCTGCAGGGCAACATGAACGTGCCGTGCTTGCTGGTCAAGCCCGAGAAGACCTTGGATCACGGCCTGGTGTACGTCGGAACTGAGTCGGTCAAGACCGTTACGCTGACCAACTGCGGCGAGGGCGAGGTCCAGGTCAAGTCGGCCAAGATCGCCGACGACAGCCTGAGCATCTACGCGTTCAAGTCCGCCAAGCTGCCGACCGACGCCCAGCCGCTGACGCTCGCCAAGAACGCCAAGGTGCTGCTGGACATCGCTTGCACGCCGCCGAGCGAAAACAAGGACAAGGACGGCAAGAACCAGCCGTTCACCGCCAAGCTCGATCTGGTGGACAGCACGGCCAAGCCCAGTAAGTCAATTGCGCTGACGTGCACCGGCAACGCTGCCAAGTGCCCAACGCCGGTCATCGTGCCCGACCCGGGCGAGCAGATCGAGCCGCAGAGTCCGCTCAAGCTCAAGGGTTCGGCCAGTTACGCGGCGCCCCCCGGCAAGGTGGTCAAGTATAAATGGACGCTCTTGGAAGCACCGGCGGGCGCGACCGGCGTCAAGTTCTACCCCAACGACTCCACCGCTGATGTCACGCTTGGCGTCCCCGGACTCAAGCCTAATGGCGATCCGGTGACCTGGCTCACGGTGGCGGGCGAGTACAAGGTCAAGCTGCAGGTTTGGGACGACAGCGGCACCGAGAATTGCCTGCCGGCGATCTTGTCGGTGCTGGTGGTGCCGAGCGTGGCCTTTCACGTCGAACTGCTGTGGAACACGCCAGAGGACACCGTCCAGGACGACGGCCCGACCGCAGAGGGCGCCGACCTCGATCTGCACGTGGTCCACAGCAAGGCCTACGAGGCGCAGCAGTGCAGCGCGACGGTGACCAAAAACTGCCAGCCGGATCTGGACAAAGACGGCAAGACCGACCCGTGGTTCAATGGTGTGTACGATGTGTATTGGATCAACCCCAGTCCCAAGTGGGGCAACGCGGCGCTGCAGACCGACGATCCGAGCCTGGACCTGGACGACACCAACGGCTGGGGCCCCGAGAACATGAACCTGCAGCTGCCCGAAAACGGCGTCGACTACGGCGTGGGCGTGCACTTCTGGGATGCACACGGCTTCAACAGCAATTCGCCGACCAAGGCCACCGTGCGCATCTATTGCCTGGGTACGCTCAAGGCCACTTTTGACCAGCAGATGAATCAATGTGAAATGTGGTGGGTGACCCAGGTCAAGTGGCCCAGCTGCGACCTGGCAGACTTTGGCGGCGCCAACTTGCAGGCCCCCTCGGCGGGCAAGATCGTGCCCAAGTACTGGAGCCTGACCTCGATTACGCTCAAAGCTTGCGCGAAATAGCCGATTTGGACCGCGGACCGGCTGCATGGCAAACTGCCGGCTTGCGGCCGGTCAGGTCGCGGGCGGTGCCGACTTGATGCGTAGCGCAACTAGGGCATGTCAAAGCACAACTCAGTCGACCTCGGTAGGCGGCGGAGCGACGAGTCGGCTTGCAAAGCCGCGAGTTTGCGACCCACCGAGCAAGCAAACGGTACACGTAGAAAATCGAGTAGATTTTCTACGGGCCCTTACCCTTCTGTTCGGCGTCGCATGCGCAGTTTCGCTTGCGGGCTGCGGCACGGAGGCGCCGACCAACACGGCATGCAACAACGAGAACATCGACCACAACGCGGTGCTGCGCATCTCAGACGGCTCGGGCAATGCGGCCGCGCTGGCCTACGACATCGACATGGTGGCGATGCAGCCAGGCGGTGTACGCGAATTCGGCTTTCGCATCATCAACAATGCCCAGGCGGTCTCTGGTCGGGCCCTGCTGGTCAAGACCGTTGCGGTGCAAGAAACCGATGCCGATGGCAAGCCGGTGGCGGCGCCCGCGTTCAGTTGTCTCGGCCACGACGGCAAGCCGTGCGCGCCCGCTGGCTTTCCGGCGGTTATCCCGGTCGGCTTTGACGCGGCCTGCGCGCCCAGCGGCGCCATCGCTTTGGCTAATTTCACCGTCCGCTACACCCGGCCAACCAGCTCAGAGCTTCGCAAGTTCAAGGTAAGCTTTACGTTTTCAGGCGACACCAAGCAGGCGGACACGCCGTGGACGGCGGTGTTCTCGACTCGGCTGGGCTCGCCCAAGCTCGACTGTACGCCGCCGTACACCGACTTCGGCAAGGTTGGGCTGGCCCAGGGCGCCACGGCGACCGTGTTGTGCGCCAACGACGGCAAGGGCGCGGCCGTGATTTCGTCGGCCACCATGTTGGGGACGCTGCCGCTGCAAGCGCAACTCGGCAGCTACCTCATCGCCAAGGGCAGCGATCTGCCGGCCGGCAAGACCATCGAGATCCCTGCCGGCACCGCGCTGGAAATTCCGGTCGAATTCAAGAATTTGCCGAGCGAGGAGAAGGCCCAGGCGATTCTGCGCCTCGCCACCAACGAAATCGGCAAGGAAAAGGTCGACTTGAGCTTCGTAGTCAACACCACTGGCCCATGCTTGAAGTTCGTGCCGGCAGGACCCCTGGACTTTGGCGTGGCACCTGTCGGCGTCCCGCAGCCGCGCGAGGTCCTTCTGCAAGCTTGTGGCACCGAAGACCTGTCGCTGACCAACGTCGCCGTGGCTGAAGGCGCCGACCAGGGCTTTGCGGTCAGCTTCAATTCGACCTGTTTTGGCGGCAAGGCGCCGAGCACCGCCAGCCCGGTGGTCGTTCCCAAGGGCGCGACATGCAGCCTGGGCGTCAGCTACACAGCGCCGCAGTTGGGCGCTAGCAACAAGGGCAAGGTCGTGGTCACCAGCAACGCTGGCAAGGGCGAACTCGGGGTCGTCGGCAAGGCCGCCACCACCGTGCAGTGCCCCAAGGCCTGCATGTCGGTCAAGCTCGCCAACGGCGGGTCGCTGACGGGCGACGTGTTGCCGCAGAGCAAGCTCAAGTTCGACGCCAGTTGCTCAGTGCCGGGCTCGAGCGGCCAGCCGGTCAGCAAGTACAAGTGGTCGCTGCAGCAACCGGCCGGCTCCTATGCCACCTTCTTGCCGTCGCCCAACGTCAAAACGCCGCAGCTGCAGCCCAACATCGCCGGCAAGTACATGGTCACATTGGACATCGCCGACGCGCTCGACACGCCCGGCTGCGGGCCGACGACCTACGAGTTGAATGTGGTCAGCGACGACAAGCTCTACGTCGAGTTGACCTGGGATACCCCGGCAGATCCCACCAAGACCGACGAGACCGATCCGACCCCGGGCGCAAAGGCGGTCGGCTCTGACATGGACGTGCACCTGGCCCACGCCGATGCGCCCGACGAGCCTGGGCAGCCCGACTTGGACAAGAATGGCGAGCCCGACCCGTGGTACGCGCCGTGCCTGGACTGCTCGGTGTGGAACGTCGTCGGCAAGTGGGGCAAAGGCGGTGATTTTGACGACGACGCAGCGCTCGACCGTGACGACAAGGACGGCTGGGGACCCGAAATCATCGCCGTGCACGTTCCGCAGCCCGCACTGGCCTACTTCGTGGGTGTGTACTACTTCTCCGCCAACGCATTTGGCAAGTCGACGCCGACGATCAAGGTGTACCTGGACGGCAAACTCCACACCACCAAGATCGGCCCGGTGATGGATATGCAGGATATGTGGTGTGCCGGCGTGGCGACGTGGTCGCCGGCCAGCTTCAAGCCATGCAAGGGCGCGGATTCAAAAGGCGATTTGTTGAGCAAGAAGTATCCTTTGCAGCCGAACAAGAACTTGAAGTGTCTGTAGGCGCCGCCGCCGCCGGCCGTTGCCGTTGCCGCGGTCCGCTGCAACCTGCCGAAAAAACATGGCGGCCTCTTGCACCTTGGGTGCAACAGCCCTAAACTCCGCATCCCCTTGCCGCGCGGGGTCGCGCAGGCGAGGATCTCGCAGCCAGTTCAAGGGGTTGGGTCCAGCGCCCGATGCTCCGACGGGCTGCAAACCGGTTTCGGGGCCGCCACCGCCGCAGCGCCTCGCCGCCGATGCAACGTCCCGCGACCGCCCAGACGGCGCGCTTGTCCGCATCCGTGGGCGAGCGCATTTGTCCCAACGGTTCCGCTGTCCATGCTATCAACCGGTTGCCGCACCCGCTGCGCAACCCGCCAACCCAGAGGCCCTGCCATGACCAAGTCCGACCTGATCGAAGCCGTCGCGTCCAAAGCCAACCTGACCAAGGACAAGGCGTCCACCGTTGTCAACAAGATCTTCGACCTGATGGTCGACGCGATGAAGAAGGACGAGCGCATCGAGATCCGCAACTTCGGCAACTTCACTGTGCGCAACTACCCAGCGTACACCGGTCGCAACCCCAAGACGGGCACTGCGGTCAAGGTTGGCCCCAAGAAGATGCCGTTCTTCAAAGTCGGCTTGGAGCTCAAGAACAAGGTCGACGGCAAGTAAGCCGCCGCCCCGATCTTCGTCAGTCCCTGCGGCCGCAGGTCGAGGTCCCGCGCCCACGCTCGGGCCGCCGGCCTGCGGTCGCTGTGTTTTTCGCAAAGCTTGGACCAACGCCCATGACCACTGACACCGCCCCAGCCGACGCTGAACAGGCGCCGCGCTCAATCCACCTGCCGACTGCGATCAGCGACCTGCCGGTTGCGCGCATTGCCGACATCGCGGCCTTTGCCAGCCAACGCGTGCAGATCCGTGGCTGGCTGCACAACCGCCGCAGCAAGGGCAAGCTGCACTTCCTGCAAGTCCGCGATGGCAGCGGCATCATCCAAGCGGTCATGTTCAAGGGCGATTTCGACGACTCGACCTTTGCGCGCGCCGACCACCTGCAGCAAGAGTCATCGATCATCGTCGCCGGCACTGTACGCGCCGACGAGCGTGCGCCCAGCGGCTTTGAGCTGCAGGCCGATGGGCTTTTGGTGGTCGCGGAGGCGCGGCCGGACTACCCGATCTCGCCCAAAGAGCACGGCGTGGCGTTCCTCATGGATCATCGCCACTTGTGGCTGCGATCGCGGCGTCAGGCTGCGATCCTGCGGGTGCGCGCCCGCATCGTCAAGTCGATCCGCGACTTCTTCGACAGCCGCGACTACGTGCTGGTCGACACCCCGATCTTTACGCCCAATGCCTGCGAGGGCACCAGCACCCTTTTCGAGACCGACTACCACGACCAAAAAGCCTACCTGAGCCAGTCCGGCCAGTTGTACAGCGAAGCGACAGCAATGGCGCTAGGCAAGGTCTACACCTTTGGGCCGACCTTTCGCGCCGAGAAGAGCAAGACTCGCCGCCACCTGACCGAGTTTTGGATGGTGGAACCAGAGGCGGCGTACCTGACGCTGGACGGTGTCATTGATCTCGCCGAAGACCTGGTGTGCACGATCGCGGCCGATGTGCTGCGCGACCGCGGCGCCGAACTCGACCTCATCGACAGCCTACGCAGCGAGGCTGAAGAACACCGGCAGCTCAAGCCGCGCCGGCAGGCGCTGGCCGACATCCAAAAGCCCTTCATTCGGCTGGACTACGCGCAGGCCGTCGAGCAGTTGCACCAGCTCGGCAGCGACATTCCGTTTGGCGACGACCTCGGCGCGGACGACGAGACCATCCTGACCCAGCAGTACGATCGGCCGATCTTCGTGCGGCGCTACCCGGCGCAGGTCAAGGCGTTCTACATGAAGCGCGATCCGGCCGATCCGCTGCGCAGCCTGAGCGTCGACATGCTGGCGCCCGAGGGCTACGGCGAGGTCATCGGCGGCGGCCAGCGCGAAGACGACCACGACACCCTGCACGCCGCCATTGTGCACCACAAGCTGCCGATGGCGGCCTTCGACTGGTACCTGGACCTGCGCAAGTATGGCAGCGTGCCGCACGGCGGTTTTGGTCTGGGCCTGGAGCGCACGGTGGCGTGGGTGTGCGGTCTTCCGCATGTGCGTGAAACAATTGCATTTCCGCGACTGATGGATCGCTTGCGCCCGTAATGGCCCGCTGGACATGCGACGTCTGTGTGGCGTTGTTTGACACCCAGCCGATGCCAAGGTACTTTCGCCGCGACGCATCGCCCGGTGCGCAGTCGGTGGACCCCACCGGTCGCGATTGGGTCGGTTGCGCAAAGGTTGGTGGCGATCCGGTTGCCACCTCCCGCGTACGCGCGCCGTTGGTCTTTGTTCGCGCCCGCCTCCTTTGACCGCTTGCCGATGGGAACCGCGCATGGCCGAGTCGAAACCCGCCGCACCACCGCCCGCCGCGGCCAAAGGCAAGCGCGCCAAGGCAGAACCGCCGGCGCCGCCAGCTGTCGGAGCGCCGCGCGCACCCAAGCAGGCGCGCTTCAAGTTCGAGACCAACGGACTGACCGACGTCGGTTTGGTGCGCGACGGCAATGAAGATGCGCTGTTGCTGCTCGAGGGCGACAGGTTGTACGTGGTCGCCGACGGCATGGGCGGCCACTCGGCCGGCGAGGTGGCGAGTGCGTTCACGATCGAAGCGCTGCGCTCGTTCTACGGCAACCCGGACCTGACCCGGCGCGTGCGCTCGGCCTACTTGCGCGCCAAGCGTGCCAAGACCGAGATGACACCTGCTGAGTCCAGCCCTCACGCGCTGCGGCTGCGCAAGGCGGTCGAAAGCGCCAACATCAGCGTCTATCGACTGGCCCAGCAGCACGAACAACTGCGCGACATGGGCACCACGCTCGTCGGCGCCGTGTTCGAGGGCAACCGCATTCACATCGCCAACGTTGGCGATAGTCGGATGTACCGTCTGCGCGCTGGCAAGCTGCGCCAGCTGACCGAAGACCATTCGCTGCTCAACGAGTACATCCGCATGAACTTGTTGCAGCCCGAAGAGATCGAGAACTTTCCGTACAAGAACGTCATCGTGCGCGCGCTCGGCCTGCAAGAGCAGGTCATCGTCGACTTGTTCGTGGATACCGTGCGGCAGGGCGACCACTACCTGCTGTGCAGCGATGGTCTGACCGATCTGGTGCGCGACGAAGAGATCGAGTTGGTGATGCGCAATGCGCCGAACGCCCAAGCCGCCTGCTACCGACTGACCGATCTGGCCAAGGCGCGCGGCGGCCACGACAACATCACCACTGTCGTGGTCAAGGTCCATCCGCCCACCTGGGCGCCACCGGCCCCGGCGATTCCGCCGCCGCCGCCCCCGGGTATCTCTGGCGCGCCAATGATTCCGCCCCCGCCGCCAGGTGCAGCGCCGGTCATCATTCCGCCGCCACCGCCTGGGCGCGCGCCCACGAATTAGGCCGGGGCCGATCGGGCCCCTTCGCGCTGCGGGCCTCGCCAGCGGATTGAAACCTTCCATGCAAGACAAACGCTACAAAGTCGCCGTGCTCGGCGCCACGGGCGCGGTCGGCCGCGAGATGCTGCGCGTGCTCGACGAGATGCGCTTTCCGTGCAGCGAAGTGCTGGCGCTGGCGTCGCCGCGCTCGGTCGGTGAGACCGTGGACTACGGCGCACGGCAACTGGACGTCCAGGTCGCCGAGCCCGCCGCTTTCGATGGCGTCGACATCGTGCTGGCCTCGGCCGGGTCGGCGGTGAGCAAACAAATGCTGCCCGAGGCCGCCCGCCGCGGCTGCCTGTGCATCGACAACAGCAGCGCCTTTCGCATGCACAGCGACGTGCCGTTGCTGGTGCCTGAGGTCAATCCGACTGCGCTCATTGGCCACAAGGGCATTGTCGCCAACCCCAACTGCAGCACCATCCAGATGGTGGTGGCGCTAAAGCCCCTGCACGACCTGGCTGGCCTGCGCCGCGTGGTCGTCTCGACCTACCAGAGCGTATCGGGCGCCGGCCAGAAAGGCATCGAAGAGCTCGCGACGCAGACCGCTGCGCTGCTCAACGGCAAGCCGTTTGACGTCGTGGTGCACAATGCGCGGATCGCGTTCAACGTCATTCCGCACATCGGCAGTCCGGGCGAGGGCGGCTACACCGAAGAAGAACTAAAGCTCGTCTACGAAACCCGCAAGATCATGGGCCTGCCCGACCTGCAAGTCTGTCCGACCGCGGTGCGTGTGCCGGTCACCTGCGGTCACAGCGAGTCGGTGGTCGCCGAATTTGACCGCCCGATCACGGTCGCCCAGGCCAGGGAGGCCTTGGGCCAGGCCCACGGCGTGGTGGTGGTCGATGACCTCGCCAACAAGCAGTATCCGATGCCCATGGACTGCGCCGAGACCGACTCGGTCTATGTGGGCCGCATCCGCCAGGATCCCACCGTGCCGCACGGTCTGTGCCTGTGGGTCGTCGCCGACAACCTGCGCAAAGGCGCCGCCACCAACGCCGTGCAAATCGCCAGGCTCGCCGTTGCCGGTGGTCTGGTGCATGGCGCGTAAGTGCGATCTTGCCATTTTGGCACGTTCAAGACCGACCATGGCGTTGGCGTGAACGATTTGGCCGCGGCCCGTTGCAGGACTTCGGGAACAAATGCCCGCCCGCAAGGCTTTTGCCGCTACGCCGCCTTGGCACGGCGCGTGCATGGCTGTGGCGACAGGGCCGCGAACCGCGGTCGCCGCGCGTAGGAGAGGCATGACCCGTTCGACCCCAAAGCTGGCTGGCGCGTGCACGGTTGCGTGTGCGGTGCTGACGTGGGCCACCGCGGGCTGGGCCGTACCCACGGTGACCATCCAGAGCATCGAGACCGCGTCCGGCTCAGACTGGGCGCCGCCGACGCATTTTGGTGTGGGCCCGTCCACGCCGGGGCAGGCCGACGACGTCCACTACATCAACCGCGCGGACTGCAAGGCGATCATGGCCGCCAGTCAGCCGGCAATCAAGATCAACTGGAACTGGACGCCGAGTTCGATCGGCAATTTCAGCAGCGCCTTCAAGGTTGCGCCGCGCGGCAAGTCGTGCGGCGAGGCCACGCTGCAAAAAGACGACACCAACACCTCATGCATTGTCTATAGCGAGCAGAGCTTCAAGATCGGCACCTTCAGCATGGAGGTCAACCTGCACGATCTGCTGGGTAAAAGCGCCAACTGCGACGACAACAGCGAGCAGGACGCGTTCGTGTACTTCCTGGTCCAGGATCAGCCTCAAGTGGGCGCAGCCCAGCAGGTGGTGGCGTTCAAGACCAAGATCGTGGTCGACCTTGCTGGTCCGCCGGCGCCCGAGCTGTCGTCGATCGCGCCCGGCGGCGGCAACCTGACCGCGACCTGGAAGCACAGCGACGACAGCAAGGTCTCGGGCAGCCACGTGTACTGGGCGACACTGCCGATCGACCCGAGCGCCGTGGCAGCGGGCACCGTCAAGGTACAGAAGTCGGCCAAGGTCACCACCAAGACCTACCAGATCAAGGACTTGACCAACGGCACACCCTACTACGTCGCGGTGACCGCAATTGACTCTCACGGCAACGAATCCGGCTACTCGGGCCTGGGCAAGGGCACGCCGATTGATGTCGTCGACGCCTGGCAGCACTACCAGGCCTCCGGCGGCACCGAAGAAGGCGGCTTTGCACCGTGTAGCGCGGGGTCGCGGCCGGCGACGGGCGGCTGGTGGCTGGCGGCGCTGCTGACGCTGTTTGCGTTGGCTGGCCTGCGTTGCCGTGCTGGTGTGGCAACAGCGATGCTGGCGGCGGTTGCTGTGGCGCTGGCGCCGACTCCGGCCCATGCCGACTCGCCGCTGGACAACAGCGCCGAGTTTCGCGCGACCCGCTACCTGCCCGGGATCGACGCGCCGTTTGCCGGCAAGGCCAAGCCGTACGCCGACATTTTTGGCAATGCCGACTGGGAAATCGGCGGCACGGCCGACGTGCGCCTGTGGGACCGCTTTGGCTCGCTGTCGATCGGCCTGGGCTACGGCTGGTTCACCAAGGAAGGCAAGGGCCTCGAACGCAGCACCGGCAAAGCGAGCACCGACGCCACCACCCTCAAGATCGTGCCGTTGAGCCTGGACCTGACCTACCGGCTCGATCCGCTGGCCCACAAGGCCGGAATCCCGTTCGTGCCGTACGCCAAGATCGGCGCCATGTACGCGTTTTGGTGGATGCTCAACGGTAGCGGCGACTACGCCACCTACACGACCACTAGCGGCACCAAGCTGGAGGCGCTCGGCGGCACCGGCGGCTGGCATGCGGCGGGCGGCCTGCGCTTCTTGCTGGACGTGCTGGAGCCGAGCGCCGCCCGTAGCTTCGACATCGAGATGGGCGTCAACCACAGCTACCTGTACCTGGAATACGACCGGCGCGTACTTAACGACTTTGGCAGCGGCAAGAGCATCGATCTCAGCGACGGCGTGTTCTCGTTCGGCCTCGCTTTCGACCTGTAGGCCGCGTGCGCGACGAAGCAGCAGCAGCCGATTTCGGCCAGCGCCCGATTCTGCTGTGGGTGCAGTTCGACGGTGGCGGATTTTGCGGGTTCCAACGACAAGCCAATGGACTGCGCACGGTCGGCGGCGACCTCGAGGCGGCCTGGCAGCGCAAGTTTGAAGAGACCGTGATCATGCGCTCGAGCTCGCGCACCGACGCGGGCGTGCACGCGCGCAGGATGCCGGTGCTGGTGCGCACGCGGCTGACGGTGCCGCCCAAAGGCGTGCAGCTAGGGCTGAACGCCTACCTGGGCGAGGACCTCAAGGTGTTGGGTGCCGAAGACCTGCCGGCCGACTTCGACGTGCGCGCCGACGCGATCGGCAAGCGCTACGTGTACCGCCTCCAGCCGGGGCCGGTGCGGCTGCCGCTGTGGCGGCGCAACAGCTGGCACTGCAAAGGGCGGCTGGACCTTGACGCGATGCGCGCGGCGGCTGAGCGGTTGGTGGGCGCCCACGACTTCGCGGCGTTCCGATCGGTACAGTGCACGGCCGCCACGACCTTGCGCACGCTGCATCGCATCGATGTTGCGACCGTTGGCGATGTCGTCGAGCTGACCGTCGAGGGCAACGCCTTTTTGCACAACATGGTGCGGATCCTGGCCGGCACACTGGTCGGCGCTGGACGCCTGCGCTTCGGCCCGGCCGATATCGACGCCATGCTGCACGGCCGCGACCGCAGCCTCGCCGGTCAGACCGCGCCCGCGCAAGGACTCACGCTCGACGATGTGTTCTATGGTGCTTTCGGCGCTCGCGAAGGGCTGCGCTACAAGCAGGAGCAGGCGCGCGCCGTAGGCCGCTGATAAGCCAACTTCAACGACGGAACAGCGCCCTCGCACCGCCACGGAGCGGCGAGTCGGCCCCGCAGCCGCGAGCTTGCGACCCACCTAGCCAGCAAGCAGGGCAACGTCCAGGAACACTCGTCCTTGGACAAGCCCTCAGAGGCACTCGAACTTGCCGGCCGCAGCGTTCCAACCGCACTTGTCCATGCCGGCGGCCTTGCAGTCGACGAACTTGAGCTTGCCGGTATTGCAGTAGATCCAGGTGCTACCGCTGCACTGACCTTCGGGCGGAAAGTTGCTCGGCGTGCACGAGGCGCCTTCGGCGGGCGCGCAGGCAGTGACGTTGCACTTCCAGCCGTCGGGGCAGGTGCCGCACGGCTGGCCGCAGGCGTTGTTGCCGCACACCATCTTGTCGCCGCTGTCGGTGGTGCAGCTGGGGTCGCAGGCCTTGGCGATGCAGGCGTTCTTGTTGGCCGTCGCGTCCCAGCCGCAGGTCAGGTTCTGCAGGTTGGGCGGGGCGGCGCAGTCCTTGACCAGCTTCTTGGCCGCGGCGCCCGTGCCGGTGCAGGTCAGCAACAGGTCGCCTTCGCAGTTGCCTTTTTGGGGGTCGACGCCTTTGCAGGCGTTGGCCACACAGGCGCCGGCGTCGCAGTAGTCGGTGCCGGCGCACACGCCACACGACTTGCCACAGCCGTTGTCGCCGCAGACCTTGCCCGCGCACGAGCCCTGGCAGGCATCGGCGTAGCACTTGAAGTCGTCACCGCACGCAAAGCCCTTGTCGCAGGTGCCGCACTGGCCGTTGCAGCCGTCGGAGCCGCACGCCTTGTCCTTGCAGTTCTTTTCGCAAAAGCCCTGGCACTTGGCGCCGTCGGCCGAGCAGAATTCGCCCGACTTGCAAAACCCGCACACGGAACCGCAACCGTTGGGGCCGCAGACCTTGCCTTTGCAGCTGGGCGTGCAGCCAGCGGCATCGACCACCGTGGCGCCATCGAGTACGACATCGAGCACCGGCGGTCCGTTGTCTGGGGCGGTGTCGGGGCCGCTGTCAGCGTCGGGCTGGCTGTCCAGGATCAGTCGGCCGGCGGTATCAAAGGCGGTGGCGTCTTGCGCATCGGCACTGGCCGCTGCGGCGTCCGCGCCAGGTAGGTCGGCCTGACCACAGTTGGACAGCGCCAACGCCATCCACCCGAAAACGCTCCACCAACGACAGCTAGGCACTGGCGATCTCTCGGACGACATGCTGCTCATCGGTGCCCAGGCCGCCGAGCGCTCGCCGCCAGGCCTCGTCGCCATCGGTACAGAACAGCAGGTCGAGGTCGGGCTCGGTGGTCAGCCACGCGCCCTTGGCCAGTTCGTCTTCCAGTTGTCCTGGACCCCAGCCGGCGCGCCCCAAGTACAGCCCAAAGGTCTTGGGACCGGCACCCGCCGCCACGTCGCGCAAGACGTTGAGCGAAGCGGACAGCCGCAAGCCCGGCAACACCTCGATGTCGTGGTCGTAGCGTTTGCCGCCTTCGTCCAGGTACAGCACCAGCCCGGCTTGCGGCGACACCGGGCCGCCCACCCACACAGGGTGCGGGCCGCTCGGCGCTTTTTCCAGGCCGGTCGACTTGAGCAGCGTATCGAGGTCGAGCGGCGCCACCCGGTTGAGCACCACGCCGCCGGCGCCCTCGCTGCCGTGCTCGACCAGCAGGATGACGGTGCGCGCGAAGAAGCCATCTTCCATGCCGGGCATGGCGATGAGCATCGACGGCGCCATCGCGCCGGTTCCGGGGTGGCCTTGCCCTGCGTCGGGTTGGGCCCTGGTCGCGGCCATCTCGGGGTCTCCACGGGCATCCGCCCTGGTCGCAAGATAGCCACATCGCAGCAAAACGCCAACAACGCCGGCGTCTGACCGATCGCGCTGTCGCCCCTGCCCGCAACTGTGCAACTCTGCTAGGCTCACCGCTGCGGAGGTGGCATGGCAAGCAGGCGCACGTGGCAAACATGGTCGGCGACCGTGGCATTGGCCTGCGGCGCGCTGGCCTGTGGCGAATCGGCAGCGCCGGCCGCGAGCACTGGCGACGGCGCAGCGACGGTGACCGATGCGGTCGCGGTCGTCGACGTGCTGGTAGACACGAGCCCAGTTGATGCCGCCGCGACCGACGCGTCCAGCGGGCCTGACACCGCGCCATTGCAGGAAACGGAACTGGAAACAGTGCCGCAGGACCTTGCGCCCGATGGTCCCGCCAGTGCGTCGGATGCGGTCGACGCCGCTGCACCCATCGACGCCGGCCCCCCGTGCACCAAGAACAGCGATTGCCCTGACCCCAAAGTGCCGTGCTTGGAGGCGCGCTGCCAGGTCGCGACCAAGACCTGTACGGTGGTGCAGTCGGTGGATGCGGTCGCCTGCGACGACGGCGACATCTGCACGGTCGGCGACAACTGCCAGGACGGCGCATGCAAGTCCGGCAAGCCCGGCTGCGGCTGTCCCGACGACGACGCTTGCGCGGCGCTCGACGACGGCAACCTGTGCAACGGCAAGCTGTACTGCGACAAGAAGCAGATGCCAGCCGTGTGCTCGGCCAAGCCCGGTTCGGTCGTGGTGTGTCCGCCGACCGACAGTCTGTGCCTGCTCAACGTGTGCAACCCGCTGACCGGCGCCTGCGACGCGACGCCCACCAACCAGGGCGGACCCTGCGAAGACGGCAAGATCTGCACCGACGGCGATCTGTGCTTGTCTGGCGCGTGCGTTGCCGGCCCCGACAGCTGCCTGTGCAAGCAAAACGGCGACTGCACGGACGACGGCAACCTGTGCAACGGCACGCCCTACTGCGACAAGTCGGCGCTGCCGTGGTCGTGCCAGATCAATCCGGGCACGGTGGTCAATTGCTCGGCCGCCACCGACACGCCTTGCAGCAAAAACACCTGCAACCCCAAGACCGGTGCGTGTGCGTACGTTGCGGTCAACGACGGCGGCCCGTGCGAAGACGGCCAGGTGTGCACGGTCGGCGACAACTGCAAGGCCGGCGCGTGCGCTGCGGGCGGCAACGCCTGCGGCTGTCAGGCCGACGCCGACTGCAAAGCCGTCGAAGACAACGACCTGTGCAACGGCACCCTGTTTTGCAACAAAACCCTGGCGCCGCACTTGTGCCAGATCAACCCGGCGACCGTCGTCACTTGCCCCAGCGCCGACGACACCGCATGCAGCAAGAACCTGTGCAACGCCAAGACCGGCAAGTGTGCGGCTGTACTCGCCAAGGATGGCACGCCTTGCGACGACGCCAACCCGTGCACGCCTGACGACGCCTGCCACAAAGGCGCCTGCAAAGCCGTCACCAACCTGTGCGCCTGCACCGCCACCGACGACTGCAAAGGCAAAGACGACGGCGACCTGTGCAACGGCACGCTATACTGCGACAAAGCCAAGCTGCCGTATGTGTGCGCGGTCAACCCGGCCACGGTCGTCAGCTGTCCCAGCGGCGGCGACAGCGCGTGCAGCCACAACCTGTGCCAGAAGGCCAACGGCCAGTGCGCCATGATCGCCCTGCCAGACGGCAGTGCCTGCGACGCCGACGGCACGCCGTGTACGACCGGCGACGCCTGCAAGGCCGGCGGCTGCAAGGCTGGACCCAACGTGTGCGTGTGCCAGACCGACGCCGACTGTGCAGGGCAGGAAGACGGCAACCCCTGCAACGGCAGCCTGTACTGCGACAAGCTTGCCGGGTCGTGCAAGGTCAACCCCAACACCGTGGTCGCCTGCAGCCCGGTGGCCGACACCTTCTGCATCGCCAACCTGTGCAACCCGCAGACCGGCAAGTGTCAGATGACCCAGCGCAACCAGGGACAGGCCTGCGACGCCGATGGCAACCCGTGCACCGAAGCCGACGCCTGCGACGCCGGCATGTGTGTGGTCGGCGCCAACATCTGCAGCTGCACCGCCGACGCGCAGTGCGCGCCGTTTGAAGACGGCAACCCCTGCAATGGCTCGCTGTACTGCAACAAGGCCAAGGTGCCGTTTCAGTGCGCGGTCAATCCGGCGACCGTGGTCAAGTGCGACAGCGGCAACCCGCCCGCCTGTCACCTCTACGCCTGCGATCCCAAGGTCGGCAAGTGCGGCAACTTGCCGCTGGTCAACCAGTCGCCGTGCGAAGATGGCTCGCTGTGTACTTTTGGCGACACCTGCCTTGGCGGCCAGTGCATCCCCGGTAGCGACTTGTGCGGCTGCTACGCCGACGCCGACTGCGCCAACAACGAAGACGGCAACCTGTGCAACGGCACGCTGTACTGTGACAAGACCCAGTTGCCGTTCCAGTGCAAGGTCAAGCCGGCGACGCTGGTGGTGTGCAAGCTCGACAACGACACCGCCTGTACCAAGGCCCAGTGTGACCCCAAGACCGGCGTGTGCAAGCAGGCGGCCATCCCGCCGGGCGCTCCGTGCAACGATGGCAACGCCTGCACCGGTGGCGATGCGTGCCTGGACGGCGGCTGCGCCGGCAAGAAGGTCAGCTGCGACGACCAGAATCCTTGCACGTTCGACAGCTGCGACGTGGTGGACGGTTGCATCCACGAACTGAACGCCGCCGCAGCTTGCGACGACGACAACGCCTGCACGGCCGACAGCTGCGGGGCGGGCGGCTGCAGCCACGCGGCCAAAGGCGGCAGTGCCTGCGACGACCACAATCCGTGCACGGGCGGCGACGCCTGTGCCCAGGCGCTGTGTCAGGGCATGACCGCCACCGGCTGCGACGACAGCAACCCCTGTACCGACGACGCCTGCGCCGGCGACGGCAAGACCTGCCTGCACACCGCCAACGCGGCGCCATGTAGCCTGGATCGGCTTTGCCATCAGGGCCAGTGCGGCGGGTGCACGGCATGGCGGCGCATCGCGCGCGGCGGCTGCGCCGAGGTTTCGCTGCTGGCTGTCCCGCCGAGCACGGTACCGGCCAACTGCAAGTACATCAGCAAGGCCCAGCGCGAAGAACTCGACGAGGTTGCGGTGCTGTCAACTGGCCAGCTGCTTGCCGTGGGTGCGGCGTCGACCGACGGCACTCAAGCCACCCGCGGCTGGGCGGTGTGGCACGACGAGCAGGGCGCCTGGCAGTTCGAGCGGACCTACCTGGCCCTGGACCACACGCCAGCGACGGGCGTCGATCGCTTGCTGGCGGTGGCGCCGCGCCAGCAGGGCGGCGCGTGGCTCGCAGGCGTGGGGCAAGGCCCTGCGCCGACGCAGCGACCGTGGTTGCTCCGCGTGGACGGCAAGGGCGACGTCCAGACCCAGCTGCTGCTGCCACCACCCGCGGGCAGCGGCGCCACTGACCTGGGTCGCTTCGACGGTGTGGCGGCACTGCCCGACGGCGGTGCGTTGGCGGTCGGGCGCCTCGACAACCCCAAGGCGGGCGCCACCGACGCGCTGCTGGCCCGCGTCGACGCGGCGGGGCTGGTGCTGTGGAGCAAGCTCATCGGCCAGCAGACCGGCTCGCAGACCGCGGTGGCCGAACAACTGTGGGCGGTTGCCGCGCAGCCCGACGGCCAGGGCGTGTGGGCGGTCGGCCAGCGCGGCAATCCCAAAGCGCCGAGCCAGCAGCAAGACGCCTGGGTGCTGCGGCTGGACTTGCAAGGCAATCCCCTGTGGTCCAAGTCGATGGGCACCACCCAGCACGAGGCTTTGTTCGCCTTGATGGCCAATACGGACGGCACTTGGACGTTGGGTGGCGTGCGCAACGCCCAAAACGGCTTGGCGCCGGGCGACGGGTGGCTGGTGCAGTTGGCCGGTGACGGCAGTGAACTGGCGCAGTGGCTGTTGCCCGACGACGGCGGCGAGGTCGTCCGCGCGCTCGGGTCGCGACCTGGAGGCGGTTGGATTGCGGTCGGCACCCGCACACGCGACTTTTCCGGCGACAAGGCGATGGTGGCCAACAATTACGACAAGTCCAACGCTTGGGCAGTCGCCGTCGATGCCGTGGGCAAGCCCGTGTGGCAGCGCGAATTCGACCAGTACGGGCTCGAAGACGGCCGCGGCGGCTGCACGCTGCCCGGCGGCGACATGCTGCTGGCCGGTGCTACGCGGCCCGAGAAAGCCAGCAACGCTCAGAGTCCGGACATGCCCGACGGGCTACTGCTGCGAATTGACGGGCCGTCGGGCCAGGACGGCTGCGACTGCCATCTTTTCGTCGACCTGCCGGCGCCGTCGACCCAAGCCGACCTGCCGGGCGCGGCGACGCTCGATGGCAACGCGGTGCTGGCTGTCGGGCACACGCTGGGCGGCAACGGCTTTGCCGACGGCTGGCTGCACGCGGTCAGCGCCGAGGGCAAGGTGCTGTGGGACAAGGTGCTCGACAAGCCCGGCATCGATCGCTTGCTGGGCGTTGCGCGCGGACCGGGCGGCACCTGGCTCGCCGTCGGCAGCAGCAGTTCGGCGGGCGCTGGCAAGCAAGATGGCTGGCTGTTGCTGCTCGATGCGACCGGCAAGGTGCTGGTCGACAAGACCGTGGGTGCCGCCGAAGACGACGTGCTGCTGCGCGCGGAACCCTTGCCCAATGGCGGCTGGGTCGCGGTCGGCTATTCGTACTCGGCGTCCAAGGGCCTGGCCGACGGCTGGATTATTGGCGTCGACAACAACCTGGCTGTGCAATGGGAATTGCGGCAGGGCGACGCCAAGTACGATCAGTTTGGCGGTGTCGCGCTCGTCGGCTGGGGAGCCACAGCCCGCGTGGTCGCGGTTGGCTTTCGCAGCTTGTCGGCGCCCGGCAGCGCTGCGCTGCAAGACGAGATGGTGACTGTGCTCGAACAAGACGGCAGCATCGCCAAGGGCAAAGATGGCATGCCTCTGCAGTACTACTACGACTACACGACCGGCAAGAATGGCAACAACGTCGCTTTCGACGAACTGGACGGCATTGCGCGAACGAAGGACGGCGGCGCCGTCGCCATCGGCCGGGCGACAGCGGCGACGCTTTCGAGCATCCTGGTCACGCGATTTGACGCCCAAGGCGAGCGCATCGCTGCGACGGCCATCGACAAGTCCGTGGCCGGCGCGATCCTGCCCAATGCCGGGATCCTGTATGGCGTGGTCCCGCTGCCAGATGGCGGGCTGGTCGGCTACGGCATGGTCAACTACAGCGGACCCGACGTCGTGGCGCCGTCGTGGACCCTGCGCCTGTCGGCCAAGAACGCCCTGGTCTGGCAGCACGTCGGTTCGTTTTCTGCAGTGGGCGACGCGCGTCTCAAGGGTGGCGTGCGCCTCGCCGGCCAGCAGCTGGTGTTGACCGGCGTACGACAGACCGCCGCTGGCCACCGCCACGGCCTGGTCGCGCGCCTGGAGCTGGTCACCGGCGAGAGCCAGCTCGATCCGACCGTCGCGAGCTACGACCCGCCGTGCCTGCGGCAGCAGTGCGACCCGTCCGCCGGACCGCGTCCGGTGCGCCAAACCGGCAATTGCGACGACGGCGACGCCTGCCTGGACCTGGATCGGTGCCTGGATGGCGCCTGCATTGGCGCCGCCACCCACGATTGCAACGATGGCAATCTATGCACCACCGACACCTGTACCGCGACCGCCGGCTGCCTGGTGACGCCATCCAGCTCCACCGCCGCCTGTTCGGGCGACGCCCTATGCGCGTCTGGCAATTGCGGCGTCTGTCCGTGGACGCTGCAGGCGTTTGGCGATCCCAAGGTCAAAGAATTCGCGGTAGCCGGCGCGCCGGCGACCCAAGGTGGCTGGTGGCTGGTCGGCTACCACACCACCGGTGCGCAGGTCTCCGATTACGACGGCAGCCTGGTGGCCCGCGTCGATACCGACGGCGCCAAGGCGATCTGGCAGTTCCACGACTTGTTGTCCAGCGGCGAAGAACTGCTGCAGGGGGTTGCGGCGACCAGCGATGGCGGGGCGTGGGCGGTTGGCTGGAGCCAGGCCAAAGCCGCTGGCGTGCGCAACAAGGTGTGGGCGCGCGTCGACGCGGTTGGCAAGCTGGTGTCGCTCGAGAATCCCGACGAAGTCGGACCGCAAGCGTGGTTCGGCGTCGCCACCGACGGCAAGGGCAACTTGGTGGCGGCGGGCTACGAGGCGGCCGGTCCCACCTCGCGCCGACCCGCGGCCCATGCCCGCGATAGCGCTGGAAAACAGTTGTGGAACTTTGCGCATCCCGCCAACGCCGGCGAGTTCACCGATGTCGCCGCCGTGGCCGATGGCTGGGTGGTTGCCGGCGACGAGGACGTCAAGAATTCTGTGCTGGTGACGCGATTGTCGGCGGCGGGCATCGTGCAGTGGTCAACGGCGGTCGCGTCACCGAGCTACGTCGACGTAGCCAAAATCGTGCCCCTGCCGAGCGGCGACTTGCTATTGGTGGCACGGCAAACTGTCAGCGGGCAGTCCGACGTGCGCACCCTGCGGTTCAGCGGCGATGGCACCCTGCTCGGCGACAAGATTCTGTCCCTTGACGGCAACCAGCTGGCCTTGGGTGCGCACGCGGCGGGCAATGGCCTGGTGGTAGTGGCGCAGGCCGCCAGCGTGACCGGCACGCCGAGCACCCTGGCGATGGGCATCGGCGCCGCTGGCCAGCTGGTGTGGACCGGCGCGCTGGCCCAAGCCGGTGGAGTGGTCTTGCACAGCGTGTTCCCGCGTGTGTGGGGTGGCTCGATCGGTTTTGGTCTGTTCAATTCCGGCGGCGATCGGCACATCATCTCCCGCTCGTTTTCGGCCAGCGGGGCGTTTTTCTGCGGCCCCAAGTAGCCCGCGGCTGTGCCCACTGCCCCACGCTTGCGTGGCGTGCTGCCCGCTTGCTAGGCTAGCGGCCATGAAGATCGCCCGCTTTTTCACCGTTTTCGTCCCGATTTCGACTGTTTGGCTGATGGCCGGGTGCGGCGACTCGTGCACTGAGGTCTGGCCGACCTTCAACGGTTCGGCCAAGTACGTATCGTCGGCTTGCGGGTCGTCAGGCGGCGACGGCAGCCAGGCGGCGCCCTACGCCACGCCCGCGGAGGCCGCCAAGGTCGCCAAGGCCGGCGACACCATCGTGCTCGCGGGTGGCGGATACAGCGGCGGGTTCACGCTGCCGGGCGGCGTCAATCTGCTGGGTCCCGGCGCGGGCAAGGCGACATTGTCCGCCGGCGGTGGGACCGGCATCACCATCGCCGGCAATGGCAAAACCACGATTCGCGGCGTTGCAGTCAACGGCGCGGCGGGCTACGGCATTGCGTCCACAGGCGTCGCGCTGGTGCTGAGCGACGTCACGGTCAGCGGCACCAAGCCCGACAAGAATGGCGCCGGCGGCCACGGCGTCCAGGCCGAAGGTGGCGCCGAATTGGTGCTCGAGGCCGCCAAGATCCAGGGCAATGTGGGCACGGGTGTACTGGCCGTGGGTGTCGCGATGGTGTCCATCGTCGATCCCGCGTTCAAGCCCGGCGCCTCGGACGGCGGCACTGCAATTGTCGATCCGGCCTTTGCGCCCGCCAGCGTCATCTCTGGCAACGAGGGCGGCGGTGTCGCCATCGTCGATCCGGCGTTCGCGCCGGGCAGCAACGACGCACCCAAGCTGCCGGTACAGATTGCCGCCACCGACATCTCCAAAAACAAGAACTTCGGTCTGGCGTTGTTTGGCGGCGGCGCCTCGATCGTGCGCTCCGCGATTCGCGACACCCAAAAGACCGCGACCGGCGACTTTGCCGACGGCGTGGTGGTCGCCAGCAGCGCCAAGACTAAAGCCGGAGCCCTGGTGGTCGACGCTCAAAGCGCGGTCACCGGCAACGGCCGGGCCGGCCTGGTTGCCGCCACCCAAGCCCAGGTCAGCGTCGAGGGCGAACTCAGTGGCAACGAGACCGGCGGCGCCTGGGTCCAGGGTGCCGGGGCGGTGCTGCAGCTGGGCCCCAAGGCGCGGCTGCGCAAGAACGGGTTGCTCGGCGCGGGCGCCAACAAAGGCGGCCGCATCGAGGTCAACGGCGCGCGCATCGAGGCCACGCAGGCCCGCAAGTTCGCCGAACCGGCCGGCGGCATGCCAGAGGATGTCGGCGACGGCCTCGGCGCCTTCAACGGTTCAAGCTTGCAAGTCAAGGGCGCGCGCATCGCCAACAACGCCCGCGCCGGCGTTATCGCCCACGCGCCCAAGGTCGGCGGCGCGCTGACCGGCATCGAGATCGACGTGACCGGCAGCGAATTCGAGGGCGGTCAGTTCGGCATCGTGATCAACAAGACTGGCCTTGCCAAACTGCCGGATGCCGTGGGCCTGAAGGGCGACAACAAGTTCAGCGCCGTCAAGAAAGACGTCGACAACGCCGGCAACCTGATGGTGCGCAGCAGCGTGTGCTCCGACCAGCAGAAGGACCCTGAAGCGTGCTCGCCCAAGCAGGCGACGCCCGCCGGCAAGTAGGCAGGAACTCAGCTACTTCGTTTCTGCCTTCTTGGCGCCGTCCTTGTCGGTGCAATCTGCACACGGCTTGCCCGTAGCGCAGTCGCCGCACGGCTTGGCGTCGGAGGCCTTGGCTGATGCCGGGTTGGCCGCGAACTTTGCCGGATCGGCATCGAACTTCTTCTTGCAGCCCGGGCAGCAGAACGTGTAGGTCTTGCCGTTGTACTCCGACGTCGGCGAGGTGGCGGACGGGACGAAGCCTTCGCCCGACACCGGGCACCTGACTTCGCCAGCGGCCGGGGCCGGCGCAGTGGCGGGAACTGCCGCGGGTGCGGCGGACGCAGCAGGGGCCGCCGCGGGTTCGGTCGACGCCTTGGTCTGGGCACTGCCACAACCCATCAGGGCGCAGCACAGCAGCAGGGTCAGGGCCATGAGCAATGACTTCATATTTTCCTTGGTTGCCGGCAGTTGTGGGGGAGAGCCGGGGCGCGCCAAAGTAACCCGCGCCGACCATCTGTCCAGCAAACGCCCCACTGGCGTTGTCACGGGCCTGTCCATTCGCGACGGCCGCCTACCAGTCAGGGCTTCGTCGGCGTTTGGGGCCACTCGCCTCGCGCAGGATCCGCCCAGTGTCGCGCACACGCGTCGCCAGACAGGTACAAGTCAGCGACGGCATCGCCGAGCACCCGCCCCGCCGCGGTGTCGCTTGCAAAGTGCACGCCCGCCTGCTCGCGACGCCAGCCCACCTGGGCCGCGTAGGCGAGCAGATCGGCACCGCGTGCCGGCAGCAGCGCGGCCAGCAGGCGTGCGATCAAGCGGGCTTCGCCGCCGTGGCCGCTCGGGTAAGCGGGATGGCGCGGCACCGCAATCGCTGGCCGCACGCGCGCGTCCTGCTGATGGGGGCGCGGCCTCAAGATGGCCAACTTGTGGCGGAACAGCGTGGCGTCGAGATCCAACAGCGCCCGCCGCAGCAACGCCACCGTTGCAGGCGCCTCGCGAGGGCGCACCCCGGCGCGGGTCAGCAACAGCGGCACGATATCACCCACTTCGGCGCGAATGGCCGCCACATCGGCTGCCGTCCGGGTCGCCTGTAGCGCCAGCAGTACCGTGATCTCGGCGGCCGTCGCCCGCTCGTCCGGTTCTGGTGGCAACGCCGGCAAGCGCGCCACAGCGACACAGGCCGGTCGCTCAGCCGCCAATGCGCGAAACTTGGGCGCGACTTGGGTAACCGGGTAGCGCAGGCCCGCAGCCAGCACCGGCAGCGACCAAGAAGTGGCCATCCACGTGGCCACTGTCACCGCGCAGGCCCGCACAGTCGTCACGACGCCGCCGGTGCCACCAGATCGACCACCGCCTGTACCGAGACGCTGCCCTTGTAGCTGTTGCGCTGCAGTTTGCAGACAACGTCCACCGGTTCGCCGTTGCTGCGGCCCTGCCAAAGGCGCCATGCACCAAATGCCTTGACCGCAGGGCGGGCAAAATGGGCGCTGCCGGCGCCGCGCACATGCAGCCGCGCCGACCCCCAGCCGCCGGTCTTGCCGATCTCCTGCAGGTCGCGCACCTCGACATTGCGCAGCAGGAACCGCGGTGCCTCGTTGCCGCGGCCAAACGGCTCCAGGCGCTCCAGGCGGTCAAGCAGCGCCAGGTCGCAGTCGGCGGGCGAGAGTTCGGCGTCGACCTCAAAGTTGCGCGTGGCCGGCGTGGCACCGAGCCTTTGGGCCGCATGTTCGCTCAGGCGTTGGCGCAGCGCGTCGATCGCGTCGCTCGGCAAGGTGATGCCGGCCGCAAAAGCGTGGCCACCAAACCGGTCCAGCAGATCCGAACCCGACTCGCGCAGAGCGCCAACCAGATCGTAGCCGGGCACCGATCGCCCCGAACCGCGCGCGGTCCCGCTGTCATCGACTGCGATCGCAAAGGCCGGCATGTGAAAGGTCTCGACCAACCGCGCCGCCACGATGCCGACCACGCCCGGATGCCAGCCGTGCTGGCCAACCACCACTGCGCCAGCCACCGGGGTCGCGCGCGCCAGTTCCATCGCCTCTGCCACCATGGTGTCGGTCAGCGCCTTGCGGCGGTTGTTCTCGACGTCGAGTTGCACGGCCAGCATCTCGGCGGTGTCGGCGTCGCGCACGGTCAGCACGTCGAACGCGGTGCGCGGCTCCGCCACCCGCCCGGCGGCATTGATCTTGGGACCCACCACGAAACCGACCCTCTGGGAGTCGACGCCGCCGACGGGCAGATGCCGCACCAGCGCCCGCAGTCCCGGTCGCGCCGACACCCCGAGCGCGCGCAGCCCATGCCAGGCCAGCGTGCGGTTGACGTGCTTCAACTCCACCACGTCGGCGATGGTGCCGAGCGCCGCCAGTTCGATGACCGATCGCAGGTCAAAGGCCTCGGCTGGACACAGGTCCGCGTGCACAGCTGCGCGCCGGAACGCCTGCGCCAGCACGAATGCCACACCCACCGCGCACAGGTTCTTGTCCGGGTAGCCACAATCGGGTCGGCGCGGGTTGAGGTGGCAGGTCGCTGGCGGCAGCGACGGCCCCAGCGCGTGGTGGTCACAGATCACAAAGTCAATGCCGCGCGCTCGCATCGCCGCCACTTCGGCGACCGCCGTGCTGCCACAGTCTGCCGAGATGAACAGCTTTACGCCCTGGTCGGCGAGCTCGTGCAGCCGCTCTAGCCGCAGGCCATAGCCGTCGCGCATGCGGTCGGGCAGGAACACCCGCGGCCGGCCGCCGGCCATGGTCAGCACATCGTGCAACAGCGCCGCCGCCGAGATACCATCGACGTCGTAGTCCCCGTAGACGCAGATCGACCAGTCGGAGCGAACTGCGCGCACTAGCAGCTCGGCCGCGGCCTGGCAGTCGGCCAACTGGTACGGGTCGGGCAGGTCGCGCAGCTGCGGGGTCAAAAAAGCCTGCGCGCTCGCGGGGTCGTGCAGGCCGCGCAGCGCCAGCAAACGGGCAATCAGCGTGTCGTGACCGGCCGCGCGCAGGCTGTCGTAGTGGGCAGAGTCAGGTTCGCGTAGCGTCCAGGTGGCGTGCATGGCACCGATTGGACCACCTTGGCGATCGGCTGTCGACGGTTATCGGCGATCGCGGCGGCGCATACGACAGCCGCTGGCGGTTGTGCCGGACGGGGCGCTGACTAGCCCTGCGCTGGGGCGATCTGGATCGGGGCGCGGTTGTCGCCGGCCTTGGCCATCGCGGCCTTGCGGGCCTCAAAACGCTCGTGCAGCCACATGAACACGGGGCTCGCCACGAAAATCGAACTGAAGGTACCGACCACCACGCCAATGCACATCGCGAACGCGAAGTCGCGGATGAGCCCGCCGCCGAACAAGAAAATCGACACCGAGGTCATAAAGGTCGTCAACGACGTCAGCACCGTCCGACTCATGGTGGTGTTGATCGCCGAGTTGATGATGACGTCGATGGGGGCGCCCTCGTGGCGCTCCTGCATCTCGCGGATCCGGTCGAACACCACGATGGTGTCGGTGATCGAATAGCCAGCGACCGTGAGCACCGCGGCGATGACCGGCATCGAGAACTTGACCTGCGCCACCGAGAAAGCGCCGATGACCAGCACCACGTCGTGAATCAGCGCAATCAGCGCCCCCGGGGCGTAGCGGACGTCAAAGCGCATCACGATGTACAGGATGATGCCGACAATCGCGTACAGAATCGCCACCAGACCCTGGCTCATCAGATCATCGGCGACCGACGGCGAGATGGCAGTGCTCGATTCGACGCCGATAAAGCCCTTGCCAAACTTGGCCTGCAGGCCGGTCTCGATCTTGCCTTTGAACTCCTCGACGACCACGGTAAAGCGGCTGTCGGCGCGGTCAGTCAGTTCCTTGGCCTTCTGCTCGCGCAGCTTGGCCTCTTCGGCTTTGACCTCGGCTTCCTGCTTGGTCTCGGTCTGCAGCATCTGCAAGGTCCGGAACAGGTTGACGTCGAGCTGGCTTTCCGCGTCCGAGCCGGTGCCGACCTTGGGGAAGCCGGCCTCGTTGAACACCGCCCGCAGCGTCTCGTAGGTCGGCGCCACCTTGACGGGATCGGCCAGCGTCAGGAACACGCGGTCCTCGCCTTCGGCCGCCCACTGCACGTCGGCCTTGGGGAATTTCTCCTTGAGCTTAGCGGTGAGCACGGTGCGCTTCTCAGCGGTGACCATCGAGGTGAGCTCGGTGACCACGCTAAAGTGCTTCTTGCCGCCGCCAGTGCCAGCGCCGGTCGAGAAGTCCTGCACTTCGACCTGGCCGACGTCTTTCTTGCCGGTGGCCTGCTGGATGGTCCCCGCGACGGCGTCGTGCACCGCATGGCGATCGACAGTGGCCGCGCCGTCAAACGCGACGATGAGCTTGCTGCCGCCCTTGAAGTCGATGCCCTTGTTGAAGCCAAGGGTCGCCAGCGCGATGATCGACGCCAGGATACCGATGCCGGTCAGCGCGTAGTACAGCTGGCGCCGACCCACGAAGTCGTAGTTGGCGTCGGGGTTGAACAGCGTAAAGTGCTTGTGTTCGGTGCTCATGGTGACCTTGCGAGCGGTTGCGCGGTGCGGGACAGGGTCCAGGCCGGGGCGTGACTAGACGGACAGTTCTTCGAGCTTGCCGCGCTCGCTCATCCAGTCGTAGACCAGCCGGGTGGCCACGATGGAGGTGAACATCGAAGTGCCGATGCCAACCAGCAGCGTCACCGCGAAACCGTAAATTGGGCCTGACGAATAGACCATCAGCACCGCGCCGGCCATGCCGGCGGTGATGTGCGAGTCAAAGATGGTCCAGAACGCCCGGCCGTAGCCGAGATCCAGCGCGTTGCGCACGCTGCGGCCCGCCCGCAGCTCTTCGCGGATGCGTTCGAAAATCAAGATGTTGGCATCGACGGCCATCGCGGTCGTCAGCGTCAGTCCCGCCATGCCCGGCAGCGTCAGCGCGGCGTTGAACCACACCAAGCACGCCAGCTGCAGTATGAGGTTCAGCACCAGCGCCGCGTCCGCGATCCAGCCGCCCTGGCGGTAGTAGACGATCATGAACGCGACCACCAGCAGCACGCCGACGGCCATCGACACCAGGCCGCCCTGGACTGCGTCCGCACCGAGCGACGGGCCGACTTCGATGTCGTGGACCTTGATGACTGGGGCCTTGTAGGCGCCGTTGTTCAGCACCGTGACCAGGCTCTTGGCCTCTTCCATCATCAGCTGCGGCGAGCTGCCGCGGCCAAGCGTAATGCGCGCGCGGCCGTTGGGGATCTTCTCGTTGATGGTGGGTGCAGAACTGACATCGTCGTCCAGCAGGATCGCCACCTGGTTCTTGACGTGCTTTTCGGTCATGTCGCCAAAGATCTTGGCGCCGCGGGCGTTGAACTCCAAGAACACCACCGGATCCGAGCGGCCCTGGCTCTCGTAGCCGACGTTTGCGTGGGTCAGGTCGTCGCCGGTCAGCTCGGTCTTGCTTTCCAGGTTGTAGGTGCGCCAGTAGCTCGTCTTGACTTTGGTGGTCATCGGGTCGCGCTCTTGGACCTGCTCGTAGCCGATGAGCACGTCGTCGGGCACCGTCACCGTCTTGACGAAGCGAATGAGTTCGGACTTTTGGTCGGCGCGGACGTAGGCGCCGTTGCCCGCGGGCACGTGCTGTAGCGTCGGTGCCTTGTTGTCGGCGACCGCCTTGAAGCTGTTGACCGCCTCGGCCTTGTCGTCGAACACCTTGGCGTCGGTCTTGACCGGTCGAAACGTCAGCTGGGCGGCCTGACCAATGCGCTCGCGCACCATGCGCATCTGGCGGTCGGCCAGACCGGGCAGCTGCAGGTCGATGTCGGCTTCGCCGGACTGGCGCACATCCGGTTCGACGAGGCCAAAGGCATCGACGCGCTTGCGGATGACGGTCAGCGTCTGCTCGACGATTTCTTTCTTGAGCTCCTGGACGGCCTTGTCGGGCATGACCAGGATCTTGGCGTTGTCGCCCTGGCCGTGCAGCCCGAAGCGCGAGTCGACGGTGTTGACCAGGTCGCTGGTCAGCAGCTCTTTGTCGGCGGGCGTCTTGAACTCGATCTTAAGGGTATTGAACGCCGTGCGGGTGGCGGTCCAACGCTCGCCGATGGTCTTGCGCTCGCCTTCGCCCAGCGTGTTCCAGTCCTTGCCCTGCTTCTTGGCGTAGGCGTCGCCCAGGCGATCGGCCACTGAGTCGCGCAAGCGATTGGTGTTGTCGCCGATGGCTTTCTTGTAGTCCACGGCGTAGCGCAGCTCCAGGCCACCCTTGAGGTCCAAGCCGTAGCTCAGGCGCTTCTCAAAGATGTCGGTGTAAAAGGTCGGCAGCTTGTCGCCCAAAAAGGTCGGCAGCAGCTGCAAGATGGCCAAGGCCAACAGGCCGAATACCCACCAGGCTTTCCAATTGCGTTTCGATTCCATGGGTCTCCCAGCTGCGGGGCGGCGGCCGATCGGGCCGCGGCAGACGATCGGGTTATTTCTGTTGGGCGGCTAGCGCATCGGCGGCGTTGGCAGCCGATCCGGCGACGTGACTCTTGTGCACGCGGATGCGCACGCGGTCGGCGATCTCGACGGTCACGATCTGATCCTGGATCGACACCACCTTGCCGTAGATGCCGCCCGAGGTGACCACGGTGGCGTCCGGCTGCAGCGCATCCAGGAACGTCTTGTGCTGGTTGGCTTTCTTCTGCTGGGGTCGCAGGATCATGAAGTAGAAGATCGCGAACACACCCAGCATCATCGCCCACGAGATCCAGGCGCCGCCGTTGGCTCCGGCGCCCGCTGGCGCCACCGCCGCGGCGGGTTCACCGGCTGCAGCAGGAGCGCCGCCGCCGGCCAGCGGATCGGCTTGCGCCAGGATCGGCAGGACGGCCGCCTGCGCGTGCAGGGCCAGGTTCAAGACAGACGCAAAGGGTGACAGCATCGAATTCCAGGCGCGACGGCAAAGGCCACGGCGGCCGCGGTGATCACGGGCCACAAGCGCAACAGTGCGAAATCGCTTGACAAACTGGCCGGGCAGATCGCGCAACCCAGCGCAAGGACGCGGAAATGTAGCAGCCGGTGGCGATTCGGTCAACGCGGCGGGTGCACAAAGGCCACCACCGCCACCGTTGCCAAATTCAGCGATCCCTGCAAGCCTAAACGGCCTATTCGCGCCGCCGCGCGCCGCGGACCTTGCCGATGCCGTTCGACCTGTCGCGATCGCTGGCCAAGCTGCGCCAGCGCCACGCCGATCCGCTCGGGCTGCGCTTTGCGTTGCTCGACCTGCTGTTCGCGGTCGGCTGTGGCGTGCGCGAGCAGGCGATCGCGCTGCCGTGGGGCGATGCCCTGTGCCTGCGGACCGCGGGGCCGCCGGCGCCAGCGGACGGTCCGCGCCAAGTCATCCTGGCCCTGGACCTGGAGCTGCCGGGGCCCGATGGCGCCGATTCCAGCGCGCATTGGCCGGCCGATCGCGCGCACCTGGGCGGTCCGGCGGCGTCGCTGGCGTGGGCGACGGCGCTGCACGCGCTGGTCGGCTCGGGTCGGCAGCAGCCGTGGGAGTTGGTGCTGGTGCGCTCGCCGGCGATGGGCGCCGCCGAATTCCTGTCGGCGCTCTGCGTCGATCTCGCCGCCACCAACCTGGCGCTGTTGCAGCCGCTGTCGTCGGGTTCGGCGGCCGACCTGGATCTGGTGCGGGTGGACCTGCAAAGGCCGCGCAACATCTGGCGCTTTCCGACCTGTGATCACACGGTGACATTGAACGGCCGCGCTTCTTTTGGCGGTGCGCTGCCGGCGATTCGCGAGGTCATTGCTGGTCTGGGACCGGGCGCGGCGTGGACGCTGCACGACCTCAAGGTGGCGGCCAGTGACCCGGGCGCGTTCTCAGCGGTGCTGCGGGCCTCGGCTCTGCCGCAGTCGACCGCGGCAGTGCAGGTGGCGCCGACCAGCGGCGATCTGCGGCTGTTGTTTCCGGTCAACGACGCGCTGTCGGCACTACACGGCTTGGGCGAGCGGCTGCCGGCAGCCTGGCAGTCGGCGCTGGCGGCGCCGATCGCCGCACACACCGCGCCCGATGGCCTGACCGTGCACGCGCTCGGTCCCCAGATCGGCAGCGACGTGGAATTGTCGGAGCGCACGGCGCAAATGGCGGCTGCGTGGTCGGTGGAGCCCCTGTGCCGCCGGTGGTCCGGGTCGGCGCGCAGCTTTGCCGTCGCGGCCAATGCCGGTCGTCCCGCGGTGCCAGCCGGCCTGCCGGCTCATGCCCAGGTGTGGTACGTGCCCGATTTTGCCGATGACAACGACGCCGCCGCGCTGCGGCGAGCGCTGGCCACCGCCTTGTGAAAAGTCCGCCCGATCGCCTGCTCGCGTTGAACTTTTGACGAACGCCGCGCGTCGATTATCGTCCCGCCGCCGCCCCAACCCCGGCCCGGCGACTGGAAAACCCGCCATGACCTACCGAACGCACTGCGCGCCGCGCATGGCAATTCGCGTCCCAACCCTGCTGTGCGGCCTGCTGCTCATGCTGGGCTGCGACGGCACCCCCGACCCCAAGCGCCCGCAGGAGCCTGCCCAAGCCGGCGAAGCGCCGACTGCCAGCGCCGCGCCAACCGCTGCGCCGCTGCGAGTGCCCACCTGGGCGGAGCTGACCGCGCGGCTGGCCGAAGCCGCCAAGGCCGCGCAGGCCGCCGAAGCCGCGGCCCTGCAAAAGGAGCTCAAGGCCGCCGGCTCCGACGCCAAGGCGTGCAAGGCGCTGCTCGGATCGGGCACGCTGCGCATGCTCGATCGCGCTGGCGCCGTGACCGCCGACGGCCAGCAGCTGCTGGCCGCGTTGCAGCAACTGGACCGCCACGGCATGGACAAGGCTGGCTACCGCTTCAAGGCCATCGACGAGGCGACGCTCGCCGTGACGACGGCGCTGCAGGCCGAGCGCACCGTGTGGCTGTCGCTGGAACGGCAACCGCGAGCCGCGCTGGTGGCCGCTGCCGCTGGCCTGTGGCTGCGCGGCGGCGAAGGCAGCGCCGTCGAGCTGGCGCGCAAGGGCGGCGATCAACTGGGCAAAGCCGGTCTGCAGGCGCTGGACCGCGCCATCCCCGAGCTGACCCGGACCGCCATGGCGAGTCGCCTGGCGATCGTGCACGCCGAAGTCGAACTGCTGCGCGCAACGCTGCGCTATGCCATCGACACCACTTACGGTCTGCCGGCGCACCCGCAGAAGTACACCGCCCCGGCCGAGATCAAACGCATGGCCGACAAATACGCAGATGAACTGGTGAAATTCGTCCAAGGCAGCGCCGGACGCTTGGGCGACGAACTGCGCAGCCGGCAGCCCACGCACAGCCAGTACGCTCTATTGCTGGGCGCCTACGACACCTACCAGGGTCTGGTCGCGGCGGGCGGCTGGCAGCCGTTGCCCAAGCTCGCCGCCAAGCAACTCAAGAAAGGCGAGACCAACCCGCTGGTCCCGGCGATTCGGGCGCGGCTGCGCGCCGAAGGCTACGACCCCGGACCCGACGGCGATCGCTTCGATGATCCACTGGAAGCGGCGGTCAAGGCCTTTCAGTCCCGCCATCAGTTGGACCCCGACGGCATCGTCACCAAGACGGTCTGCAACGAAATGGACGTGCCGGCCGAAAAGCGCCTGCGGCAGATCCAGCTGTCGCTGCAGCGGCTTCGCGAATCTGAAGGCCGCGATCCCGGCGACGACTTTCATATCTGGGTCAACATCGCCCAGCAGACGCTGTGGGTCTACGACAAGGGCGCGCCGATCGACCGCCACCGGGTGATTGTCGGCAACAACGACATCGACACCGACCAGCTGACGGCGCTCAAGGGCAAGATCAACCGCACCAAGATGTTCTCGCACAAGATGACCCGCGTCATCTTGGCGCCCAAGTGGTTTCCGACGTCGCGGGTGGTCGAGCTCGAACTGCAGCCCAAGCTGGCCAAGGATCCGGGCTTTCTGGAAAAAGAGGGTTATGTGCGCGAGATGCAGGGCGACGGCACCGAGGTGTGGTACCAGAAAGCCGGCAAGTCCAACCTGCTCGGCGACGTCAAGTTCCAGGGCCCCAACAAGTTCAACATCTACCTGCACGACACGCCGTTTCGGGCGCTGTTTTCCAAGGCGCGGCGGCCGTTCAGCCATGGCTGCGTGCGGGTGGACAAGCCGGTGGACCTCGCCGAGTTGGTGCTCGGCCGCGATCGCAGCATGAGCGCCAAGGAAATTCGCGATATCATCAAAGAGCGCGAAGAAAAGGAAGTCAAGTTGAAGACCGCGATTCCCGTGCACATCGACTATGTGATCGCGTCGGTGGACGAAGAGGGCAACGTGGTCTTTGGCTACGACGTCTACGGCTACGACCAGGCCTACTTTGACGGCGTGCTGCCGGTGGAAGAGGCCAAGGAGTACAAGGCCGGCTCGACCCGCGGCCTATAGATTCGGCCCTATCATGCCGCGCACCGACATCGCGATTCATATCTTGGACGACGGCCGGGTGGTCTTTGGCGACCTGCCGCCGGCGCTGGCAGAGGTCGCTGCGCTGTTGGACCCCAGTCGCCAAAACGCCCCTGCCTCGGTTACCATGCCAAATCGCGGCCCCGGCCCGGACGTCGAAACGACACCGCGCCTGGACGGCTCGCCGGCCGACGCCACGGACCCCGCTTGATGCGCCTGTGCCCCAAATGCGGCAAGAAGACCCAGGAAGCGCGCTGTCCCGATGACGGCACCGCGACGCTGGTGCTGGCGCAGAATCCCGACGCCAAGCTGGTCGCAGGCACCGAGGTCAACGGCCGCTACCGCATTGGGCACATGATCGGTCAGGGTGGTTTTGGCGCGGTGTACAAGGCCAAGAACATGGCCACCGACCAGGACATTGCCATTAAACTCCTGGCCGTGTCCCTGGACTCCGACGACTCGGACATGATCCAGCGCTTCTTTGCCGAGGCGCAGGTCACGGCTAGCCTCAAACATCCCAACACCATTCGGGTGTTCGACTTTGGCCAGGCCGAGAGCGGGGCGCTGTACATCGCGATGGAGTTGCTGAGCGGCCAACCGCTCAACGAAGAGTTGCGCGACCGCGTCAGCCGCGGCCAGGTGTTCAGCGAAGAAGAGATCATCACCATCGGTTCGCAGGTACTGCGCAGCTTGGCTGAAGCGCACTTGGCCAGCCTGGTCCACCGCGATCTCAAGCCGCACAACATCTTCATGCACGAGGTCGAGGGCGACGAGCCGGTCGTCAAAGTGCTCGACTTTGGCATCGCCAAGAAGCTCGGCAGCAACATGACCGGCACCGGCAAGGCCTTTGGCACGCCGACCTACATGAGCCCCGAACAAGCGCAAAACAAGGGCATCGATCGGCGAAGCGACCTGTATTCGCTGGGTTGCGTGTTGTACCAGTTGGCAGCCGGCCGGCCGCCATTCGACGGCGAGAACCCGCTGTCGGTGCTGTTGAGCCACGTCGCCGAGCCACCACCCGATCTACGCCAGACTGCGCGTACGCCGGTTAGCGAAGCCTTCGTGCGGGTGGTCGAGCGCGCCATGGCCAAGCTGGCCGAAGAGCGCTTTGGCACAGCGATGGAGATGCGCCAGGCCTTGGAGGCCTGCCGAGGCGCCGACCGCAGCGAGAGCGCGCGCGCGCTTGCCGTCGCAGCAGCCGCGCACGGCGTGACCTCCCAAGAAACCGAGGCGGCGACGGACGGTTACGACGCCATCGCGGTGCCGGCGCGCACTCTGGCCTATCAGGTAGCCGCGACGCCGCGCGCTGGGGAAAAACCCATCCCGCCGCCACCGCTGGGGCGCGCGCCCGAGGCGACCGTGCCGCGCGCGCCGATCGTGGCGCCGACTGCGCTGTCGGGGCAGGTGGCGGCGGCCAGCGTGTCGCAGCCGGTCGCGGTCATTCCGCCGCGGCGGGTCGCGCTCGCCCCCGAACCCAAGGTCTCGTTTGAGCCGGAACCGGCCGTTGACTCCGCAGAGCAGCGGTCCGTCGACCCCTTGCAGGCGCCACCGCAGGCGCCGGCCAAGAGCAGGGCGCCCATTGTCCTGGCGCTGGCTGGCCTGGTGGTGGTGGGCGTCGTGGTGGCCGTGCTGATGTCTGGCAAGCCTGCGCCCGAACCGGCAGCGCCGGCACTTGCGCAGCAGGCGCCCCCGGTGGAGTCCGCCAAGACTGTCGACGCGCAACCGCCCGTGGCCGAGCCTGCCAAGGCGCAAGAACCCGCCAAAGCCGCGCCCGCCGAGGTCAAAGCCTCGCCGGACCACCCGGTCTACGTCGAGATCTCTAGCGACCCGGCCGGCGCCGACGTGGTGGTCGAGGGTAAGGTCGTCGGCAAGACGCCGTACGGTCTGCGCTTTACCGATGACCTCGCCAAGACCGCGACGCTGCACCTGGAAGGTTTTGCCGACAAGGATGTCGAGGTTGGCGCGCGCCACCAACCGCAGCTCAAGACAGCCATGCGCAAGCTAAGCGACGACGAGGTCAAAGCCGCCGAGGCCAAGAAGAAGGACGGCAAGCCCAAGACCTCGTCGGGCGGTAAAAAGACCGGCGACAAAGGTCCGGGCGAAAGCAAGATCTTGGAAGAGCGCTTGGAATGAAGCCCTGCTGCGGACTTGACCCGTCGGTTGTGGTTGCTGTGAGCGTCAGTGGCAGATCGCCAAGGTGGCTGGTCGCGTCCGAGTGCACACCGCCGCGCTGAGGCGGGCGCGTGGGTTTTGTCGTCTTTCCTTCGCAAGGGCCGCCCGCCATGACCGCTGCCGCTCGCAGCCCCGAAGCGATTCTGGCCAGCCTGACCATTGTCGTTCCGGCCTACAACGAGGCCGCGCGCATCGAAGGGACGCTCAGCCGCTTGTTTGCGTGGCGCGCCCAGCGCGATCCGACCATCGAGATTGTGGTGGTCGACGACGGATCGCGGGACGATACTGTTGGCGTCGCTGGTCGCGCCGGGCAGGGCGAGGCCCACTTTCGCATTGAAGCCCTCGGCCGCAACCGCGGCAAAGGCGCGGCGGTGCGCCAGGGCGTGCAGCTTGCGACGCGCGACTGGGTGCTGTTTTCTGATGCCGACCTGTCGACGCCCATCGAAGAGCTCGACAAGTTGATGGCCGCCATTGCACAGGGCGCCGACATCGCCATCGCCTCGCGCGACACCAAGGGCAGCCTGCTCGACCGCCGCCAGCCTGCCTACCGCGAGGCGATGGGGCGCACCTTCAACACGTTGGTGCGCGCGCTCGCGGTGCCTGGCATCGCCGACACCCAGTGTGGCTTCAAGCTGTTCTCGGCGCCGGCGGCGCGGCGTTGCTTTGGCCGCATGACCATCGAGCGCTTCGCCTTTGACGTCGAGGTCTTGTATATCGCGCGGCGGCTCGGCTACCGCATCGCCGAGGTCGGCGTGCGCTGGGTCAACGACGATCGCTCGACCGTCAGCCCCGTGCGCGATGCCGCCCGCATGCTCAGCGATGTTGCCCGCATTCGCTGGCGTCACCGCGGGGTCGGCTGAGCTTTCGCCTTTGGTCTGCCGCTCACAAGCATCGGCGGGGGACGAGCCCCCGCCGTACAGCATTCAACGGTCTGGGTAGGGCGGGTCCTTGTGGCCCGCCGTCGGCTTACCTGCCCACCAACCGGTGCATGCACACCTTGAGGTCCGCCGTGCACGCCAGCTTCTGACTGTGATCGGCAAAGGCCCGGTCCACCAGATGTCGCGGCGGCTCGGGCAGAAGCGCCAGCTGCGCGCGGTGCGGTGCACAGAATCCGGGCACCTTGACGCCGGGCACCGCCAGGGCCACCGCCGTCGCCAGTTGCGCCCCGCCCGGCCGGGCCGGCAGCACGGCGGCATGGCGGTCAAAATGCTGCAACAGCGCCAGATCCGCCGGGCGCAGCTCTGCCGGTCGCACAGGCTCGGTCTCGGTCAGCAGGCCCGGAATGCGGCCGATGACGTTGCGGCGATCGGTTTCGAGCAGGGCCGACTCGGCGGTCAGACAACCGCCATACGCCAGCAGCCACACTGCCAAGGCCCACCAGCGCTGCTGGTCCCACAGGGCTAGCACCCGCCGCCCGAGCCCAATGCCAGCCAGGACCGCGAACAACGGCGCCAGCATGCGCACCGGGTCGTGATCGCTCACCAACGGCAGACCGGCCGAGACCAGCGCGGCGACCAATGCCAGTAGCACACCGACCGGGGCTGCCAGCGCCGCCGCCGCCTCGTGACCCAGGCCACGCCGCGCAGCGTGCACGCCGAGCAGCAGCGCCACCACCGGCACCTGGCAGGCCAGCGCCACCAGCGTGCCCGCGACCGGCACCTTGGCCGCCCAGCCCCACACCGGCGCGTCGGTCGGCGCGCGCAGCTCGGCAAATTGGGCGGCGCCCCAACCCTTGAGCGTCTGACCGTGCAGCGCGACCGCCAGGCAACCGGCGGCCAGGAGCGCCGCCCCGGTCCAGGCCAGCCAGCGACTTCCGCCCGGCAGGTCCGGCCGACCCGACTCGTGCTGCAAGCTGTCGCTGGCGGTCGCCGTGGGCAACACCAGGGCGCTCAGCAGCCACAATGGCGCCAGCAGCAAACCGAGCGGCGTCGCGACCAGAGCCGCCGTCGCCGCCAGACTCAGCACGAGACCACCGCGTAGCGGCATGGCCGGCAGGTGCAGTGCGCCCCAGGCGAGCCACAGTGACGCCACTGCCACCACCGATTCCGCCGACGCCGTACACAGCGCCGCCCGCGCGTCGGACCAGCCGAGGGTCACCGCCACCGCAGCCAGCGCCGCCCACAGGCCAGCCGTAGCGCGGGCTAGCGCAAACACACCAAACAGACCCAGGCCACCCAGGCCGATCTGCAGCCACTGCAGCGCCCACGCCGGGTCGGTGCGCACCTGGGCCGGCAGCTGCTGGGCCGCCTTGGCCAGTAGCCACGGCAACGGCGCCGCGCCTGCCGGATCGCGCAGCGCGTCCAGCCAGCCGGCTGCCGACGCCGACACCGCCGCGCCGCCGCGCAGCAGCGCCGCCACCGCAAGCCAGCACGCCAATGCCGCGCCGAGCGAAATAGCCACGGAAAGCCACGCCGACGCCGGCGCCTCGTCAGCCGGTTGCGCGAGAGCGGGCGTTGCCGCAGCTGTCGTCACGGCCGCCCTCCTTTGGGCGTGCTGGCGTCGATGGCGTCGGTGGGCAGCCGCTCGCCGTAGAAGCGCACGTCGATGCACGCCATCCGCAGCGTGTGGTCGCTCGCGCGCACGGTCAGCGTCAATGGCGCCACAGCCGGCCCGGCTGGCACCTTGGCCTCCAGCGTCTGCAGGTCGCGGGCGCTCTGCGAGGCCAGTCGCGCCAACACGGTGTCGCCAGAGGCCACGGTCAATTCGGCCGGCCGGCCGTCGGCGGCCGCGTCGACCAGACCCATCGACGCGACCACCCTGGAGCCAATCGGCACCTTGGGCCAGTGCAGCGTGCTCGCCACGCCGGCGCCGACCGGGTGAATCCAGGTGCAGCGCCGCGACCGGCCGGCGGTCTGGCCACCGTAGGGACCGATGAACGCCCACGGCTCGTCGCTGCACGCAAAACGCTTGTCCGCCGTCCAGCGGCATACCTGCTCGCCGGCCTTGGCGTGCGCCAGATGCAGGTCGCGCTCCAAGTCAAAAGTCGCAGTCGCCGCCCGACCTGGCGGTCCAGCGCCGGCCAGGTACGCCGACAGCGGCGCCACCACCAGCACCACCGCCATCCACAGCCCCAGGCGCGGGGGCACAATGGCAAGCGAATCGTCTGGTTCTGGCGCCAGCCGCGGCGGGTCGCTGAATCGGGGGCCGGCCACAGACGCCTCAAGGCTTGGGGTGTGAGCGAGCGCTGCCTGGCAGCGGGGCGCCAGACGCCGCGCGATTGTAGGGGCGCGTGGCAGCGGCGACAACTGGCGCCGTCGCGCCGTTGGGCTACACTGCTGGCCATGGCCCGTCCGCTTGCCAGCACGTGGATCGTTTGTGTTATCATCGCCTTGTGTGCGGTGGCGCGGCCGGCGGCGGCGGACTGGCGCGCGATCAACCAGGTGGCGCTCGGCACCGCGCAGACCCTGGAACAAAACACCTTCTCGATCGGCGTGGTGGCGCCGTTGCTCGCCGGGCTGACCAACCGGCTGACGGTGCAGACCCATCCGATTCTCGACCTGCTGTTGGTGCCCAACCTGTCGCTGCGCTACCGCATCGTCGATCATCCACGGTTTGCGTTTTCGGGCACCGGCAGCTTCAAGCGGTCGTTCGGGCAGGGCGCGACCCGCGATCTGCTGGATCTGGCGCCCGGTGAGTTCGTGCTGGGCGGCATTGCGTCCGCGTGGCTCGGCACCCAGTGGTCGGTGACCGGCGGGTTGTACTGGGCCAACCACCTGGACGAACAGTTGCCGATCATCGACCCCAAGACCGGCGCACCGACGACGAGCACCGACCCCAGCACAGGCGTGCGCACGATCGTCACGGAGCCCAAGACCTTTGCGCAAGGTGTCGCTTGCAGCATCGGTGCGCACTTTCTGCCGGCGCCAACCGACCTCGTGCAGGTGTCGACCTATGTGCGCTACGGCTTTTCGAGCGGCGGTTTCGATGACCCGGTGCTGGCGGCGACCTGGACCCACGCGACGCGACGCTGGCTCGGCGGAGCGCACACCGTGTTGCACCTGACCGTCAACGACCGCGTCAAGTCAGCACCAGGTCGGCTCGAGGTGCTAAAGAATTTGCCGGTGGTCCCGACGATTGACCTCTGGTGGCGGTTGTAGGCAATGGACAAGGAACTGGTCAGCGAATTCGAGGCCCGGCGCGTCGAGCGGATGCTGCGCGAGCTGTGGCCCGGGCTGCTGGCGCGCGACGAAACGCTGCGGGTGCTGTGGGGGCGGCTGCAGGCCGGCTGGGTCGGCGTGTGCTGGGAGTTGGCCGACGCCGGTCGCAAGAACGTCTACGCAGTCGAAGTGCGTGTCGAGCTGAAAAGTCAGGACTTGCGCGAACGGCAGGCCGTGGACTTGCTCTACGACCTCTTGGGTGCCCAGTTCGAGGACCATCTGCGCCACGGCCGCGAGCCGTTCACCGGGCCGAACTGGGAGATGGTCGAGTTTGCCGGCAAGGTCATCCACACCCGCGGGCAGGTGCTGGGCGAGGCGGCAGAGCGGGCGGGGGATCGGTTGATTGAGGGGCACGATTGATCGGTCGGATGCGGCATCGACCTACAGATGCCGAAACGCGGCGTCCCTGCGACGACTTATGCGCCCGATGACGCGGCCCATTGAGCCGGGTTGCCGATCGTGCCACACCCGGTCGACCTCTGCGTGCACTTGCGCCTGGGCGTAGGCTGCCAGATCGGCGAGCACACCCATGGCTGCAGCGGCGGCAGCGCCGCTACGCGGAGTTCGCGCCAGAACGGTCTGGGCAGTCGCCAAAAAAACGCGGATCTCCGCCGCGACATTGAGGCAAGCATTGCCAAAGCCGCTACCCCTCTTTTCACATTCTTCGACGTGTCGCAGAGTTCCCTCGACGCGATGCCAAGCGCGCTCAATTTCGAGTCGCACGCCGAGTGGACTGACTAGCTGCAAAAACTCGAGCAGATTCTGCGACTGGGCGACAGCGATCCGCTTGCCGACGGCTGGGCTGGGTTCTGATTCAGGCTGGCCAGAGGCCAAGGGGCGATTGAGCTTGTCCCGCATTCGGCGCAAACCGTCCAGTATCCATGCGGGCTGCGACAGGAACGCCCAACTCGCTGGGCGCACCAGTTCGACGACAAAGCCCTCACTGAAGCGTTCCAGGTTTTCGCACGGCATGCTCTCCCAGACACGCAAGGCGCTACTGCCGTTGGTGGAGTCCTTGTGACGACCCGCTTGCGTCGCCACTAGCGCCGTCTTTTCGCGTGGCAGATCTAGACCCCGCAACCAATCACGCTCCGTTGCCTTTCTCGGTTCTAGTGGACAGCAGTAGACCACCAGATCCGCCATCAAGATTGCTTCTCGAGCGTGGGCATCAGCGAACTCGTGGCCGACCGACGCAGCGCCTGGGGTGTCGATGAACTCGAATTCCAGCAAGGACTCAAGATCGAGACGCAATTCGACCTTCGCGCCGTCCGGGAAACGGATCGCACCGAATGCGTCCCGACCGAACATCGAAATCGGCAGGCGCTGAGTGCTGGCAGAGACATGTCGGACCCAGAATAGGCCATTTGTGCACGGCAGGCAGTCTTCTGGCAGCACTTGTTGTCCGAGCAGGGCGTTGATGAGCGAGGACTTGCCGGCGTTAAATCCGCCGACGACCGCGACGACCGTTGGGCGGTTCATCCTTGTGGACTTGCGGCAACGGCTGCGATCGGAGCCTTGTAGGCGGTCAGTTCGTGTTCAAGTGCTTCGACCTTGCGCTCCAGGTCGCGAAGACCTTCGGCCTCAGCGCGCCATTTTGCGGCCTTGGCCCTGCGGGCTTCGGGTGAGTCGGCGGCAGCGAGTTCTTGCAGCCGGCGGGTCTTGTCCTCGAGATCTTGATGGTGGCGGGTGATGGCCGATTGAACGATGCGGTCGACGGCTTCGATGTGGCGGTTGATGCTCTCACTGACAGCTTCGGCAGCGTTTTCCATCATCGCGTCGACGATTGGCCCGAACGCTTTCACAACGGCTATTCTGAGTTCCTTTTGCTTCTCAATGACGTCGGCTTCGTTGGCCCAGGCCTTGACCCACCAATCCCACCAACCCCCGAGTTCGACCCCGACAGGCCGACCCAGTTCGGCAAAGACAATGTCGCTGGCAAATACGCCGGTCTTCAGCCGATCAAAGGCCAATTCGCTGCTCGCCGAAAGAAATTCACAGCCGTGCTGCAAGGCGCTCCGCAAATGGCGCGACTTCGCCTCTTGCACTTGCTTTGCCACACCCTGAAAGGTTGCCTCCGCTGCTGACTTCAGGGCTGTCCGCACGCCCTGGAGGTCGGCTTCAAACCAGTTCGGCATGTTGGTTGTAATTCTACTCAGTTGACCTGCGGTGATCTCTGCCTGCTGAACCAGGATTTCGACGAGTCGCTGACCCATGGCCTCAAGCGCGCCGTCAGGCGAAACCTTGAGCTCGTCGTCTGCTCGTTTCATGCCCGCCGTCAGCGTCGGGATTTCGATGCGCAGCCGCGCCGCTTCTGCTTGCAACATTCGCACTTCAGCCGGCACCACTTGCGCTTGGGTGTCGGCAACCTGCGCTTCAGCGTCAAGTTGGGCGGCCTTTTCGCGCACATCGGTCTTTGCTGCCCGCGCTGTCGCCACGAGGTTGTCACGGCCACTTTCAAGCAACGAAGCGCCCTTTTCCCGGAGCAGCGTGGACGCCAGCATGTCTCTAAGGCATTGAATTCCAGACACTTTCAGGATGGCCTTCTCAATTGCCGCAGCGTGGAGAACTTGGTCAGCCTCCCACGAAGCCACGGTTGCTGCGGTTGCGATTTTGTGGGCCTGTACGAGGTCGGCAAACTTATCGAATTCGCGCAGCACTTTTCGCCGGCCCTCAGCTGTCAACCCGCGCATTGCCCATATCGAGGTCACAAATGCGACTTGTGGTGTCGCGGACTTGATCTGTGCCCCCAACTTCTGCACAACGTCAGCGAGAATCCGCGGCCCTTCCTTGGCCGGATCGTTCTTTCGATCGAGGCCGGCAATCACAAAGACCAGTTTGCTCTTGTTGAGGCCGATGAGCGTATCGACCATGCGCTTATCCACCGCCGTGAACACGGCCTGGTCACCGAGTACCACAATGTACGCGTCAGCCCGCCGCAGGTACTCCTCCGTACGCTGCGAGCGCAATTCAAACGGGTCGTTCGTTCCGGGCGTGTCAACCAGCACAATACTCGCCGGCATCGCCTTCGATTCCAAGTGGATTTCGGCCTCCGCCGTGATTTCGGAATAAATGCCCTGCTGCGCGACCGGTTGGCCTTTGACGGCCTTGGGTCCAGCGCACAGGTACATTGCCAGGTCGTCCTCGGAATAGCTCTGCAGGGGCGCAGATCGCAGAGAGTGCGCTTGACCACGAAGGCATAGCTAGCAGAATCAACTGGTTGGCGACATGCCTGTTCGGTTATGTGTGGTCGTCATGTAAGGCCGCTGATTTACAGACACTTTGAAGGCAGTCTGGG
>SXGT01157260.1_pt1 | contig 86720 bp, 59 predicted proteins | sample 3176221 | NCBI WGS metagenome assembly SXGT01 (sample SAMN11356862, study PRJNA531348) | freshwater metagenome | isolation source: freshwater sample F1-120 | place: China: Fuxian Lake, Yuxi | collected 2017-12-25 | reverse complement strand
GGGGTGAGGGTGTAGGTGTTGGGCGCGGGTCTCCCGACCCCGCCCGGAGCTCGACCGAAAGTCTCCCGGTACGGGGAAGCCTGGGAGACCTGCGGTCAGCCGTTTCGGCGGGGTCGGGAGACCCGCGCCGAACAACGACTGATCCTGCAAACCAGTTCCTCTCCCACTTTCCTCGCCAGCGGCTCGACGCGGAGTCCCTTCGCGATTCGCTGCTGGTCCTTGGCGGCAATCTTGACCGGAGCGTGGGAAAGGAACAGCCGTTTCCGGCGATGGCCACCTGGGGCTTCACGCAGCACAACCCATTCACGGCCGTCTACGATTCACCTCGTCGGAGCATCTACTTGATGACCCAGCGGCTGAAGCGGCATCCCTATCTGTCGCTATTCGATGGAGCCGATACCAACGCCAGCACCCCGCGTCGGCAAGATACCACGGTCCCGACGCAGTCCCTGTTCTTGATGAACGACCCGTTCGTCCACGACCAATCCACAGGTCTCGCTCGCCGGGTCCTCGCTTCAGCAGCCGATGAACCGGCCCGCATTCGAGTCGTCTATGAAATCATCTTGACCCGCGAGCCGACAGCGACAGACCTCGCCGCCGACCAGGCGTTTCTCGCGGAGTACGGAAAGCTGCTCTCCACCAGCAGCGTACCCGCCGATCAGCGGGAAGTTGCCGCCTGGAGTGCACTGGTGCGAACACTATTCACAAGGAACGGGTTTTTGTTTGTAGATTAATCACCGTCATCAATTTGCCAACTCCAAGCACAACTGCGTCAACAAGTCAGACACCGTCGCCATGTTAAAGGCCAAGGCGGCTAGATGCAAAAGTGCCAGGGATGGGGAAAGACGGCTGCCGGCCAGTCAATGGGTAAAATCGCAAAACCCAAGCGGATAAATGGGGTATTCGTTCGTCTGCGGCTCTCCGCCCTCGATTATCTTCCACTTCCCACACTCCTTGTCACCAACCCGGAGTCTGTTAAACTGATGAGCCATAGTTTTTGTACGAATGACAATAGTCCCGGAATCGCAACCAGAAGGAGATTCGTTGCCCGTCGCTGGCTGGGTTTGACTAAATCCCGGCTCGCAGCGTGGAGGAATCGTGAGCGCCAATGACTGTTACGAAAGAGCGGAAAAAGGAGTTGATATCGGAGCATCGGCGGGATGACAAGGACTCCGGTTCGCCGGAAGTGCAAATTGCCATCCTGACCGCCCGAATCAACGGCCTGACGGAACACATGCGGACCCACGACAAGGACTACGCCAGCCGGCGTGGGCTGCTTGCCATGGTCAGTCGTCGGCGGAAGCTGCTCGACTTTCTCAACCGCGTGAAGCCGAAGTCGTATACGGACATCATTGGTAAGCTCGGCATCCGCAAGTAGTTAGGACATCGCTTTCGGCCGGCGTGCGCGGTGCCGCTTTCATCGGGAAGGCGGCAGGACAGGCTCAGGAGAGCTTTGCGACTGCCGGTGGACGTGGTTTCTGCGCGAGCAGCGCGGTGACGTTCTTTCCAAGTACGCTGCATGGCGGTCATGCTTAGCCGCCGCGTCCACGCGGTGTTGGTTTGTCACGCGGGCTTCCCCGCGTGGACGCGGGGGCTAAGCAATCTCTAACCAGGTCATCCATTTCAGGACGCATAGCAGGAAGGCAGGACAGCAGTGAAAGTTCGCGTAGAAAAGAAAATTGGCAATGGTGTGCTCTCGTTTGAGACAGGTCTGCTCGCTAAGCAGGCCGGTGCGGCCGTGCTGGCCCAGTACGGCGAGTCCGTCGTGCTCAATGCGGCCACCAGCGGCCCCGGTCGCGTCGGGCTCGACTTTTTCCCTCTCACCTGCGACTACCGCGAACGGACCGCCGCCGCCGGCAAGTTTCCGGGCGGGTTCATTAAGCGGGAAGGGCGGCCGACCACCAAGGAAACCCTCACGTCGCGGCTCTGCGATCGGCCAATTCGCCCGCTGTTCCCCAAGGGGTTCCGGGACGAAGTGCAGTGCCAGTGCATCGTGCTGGCCAGCGACAAACAGAACGACGCCGATGTGATCGCCATGAATGGCATTGCCGCGGCACTGTTCATCTCTCCCATGCCCTTCAAGGGTCCCATTGCCTCGGTCCGCGTCGGCCGCGTGAACGGACAGTTCATCGCCTTCCCCACCGCCGAGGATCTGGAAACCAGCGACCTGGATTTGATTATCTCCGGTAGCGAGCTTTCGGTCGCCATGATCGAAGGGTTTGCTCGCGAGATGAGCGAAGCCGACATGTTCCAGGCGATTCTGTTTGGGCATGACGTGATTCGGGATGTCTGCGCGTTGCAGCGGGAACTCGCCGCCAAGGTCGGCACGGTGAAGCCCGCTTTCATTCCGCCGCCGGATGACGGCTTGGACGCTCGCCTCAAGGCCGCCTATTACAACGACCTCAAGGCCGCCAAGCAGACCGTTGGCAAACAGAACCGGGCCGAAGCCGTGAAAGCGGTCAAGGCGAAGGCCCTGCTGGAGACTATCCCCGATGCGAAGGCGGCCGGGGCGGTTGATCCGGCCCGCTTTTCCACAGTCTGGCACGACCTGGAAGAGCATGTCGTCCGCGATTTGATCATGGCCGGCACCCGGCCCGACGGCCGCGATAACAAGACGCTCCGCAACATCGAGTGCATGGTCGATGTGCTGCCGCGGGTCCACGGCTCCGCGGTATTTCAGCGGGGCGAAACCCAAGCCCTCATCACCATCTGCCTCGGCACCAGCCGCGACGAGCAGCGAGTGGACGGGCTGGGTGAAGAGTATGCCAAGAAGTTCATGTTGGACTATAACTTTCCGTCGTTCTCCGTCGGTGAGGTCCGCCCGATCCGCGGCCCCGGCCGCCGTGAAATCGGTCACGGGGCGTTGGCCGAACGGAGCGTCAATCCAGTTATGCCGGCCCCCGAAGAGTTTCCTTACACGGTGCGGGTGATTTCCGACATTCTGGAGTCCAACGGCAGCTCGTCGATGGCCTCGGTTTGCGGAGCGACGCTCGGCCTGATGGCGGCGGGCGTTCCGATCAGCAACCCGGTCGCGGGCATCTCGGTCGGCCTAGTGCAGGAATCCGAAAGCAAGTGGGTTTTGCTCACCGACATCATCGGCGACGAGGACCACTACGGCGATATGGATTTCAAAATCGCCGGCACGCAGAACGGCATCACGGGAATTCAGCTCGACCTGAAGATCGAGGGGATTTCGCCCGACATCATCAAAGCCACCTTTGAGCAGTCGCGCGACGCCCGCATCCAGATTTTGCGGAAGATGCTGACGTGCATCTCCCAACCCAAGGCAGAGATTTCGCAGTACGCCCCGCGCCTGCTGCGGACCAACATTGATCCCGAGAAGATTGGCCTGCTCATCGGCCCCGGCGGCAAGACCATTCGCGCGATTCAGGAATCGACCGGCTGTGTGCTGGAAGTCGAGGACAGCGGCGTGGTCACCATCGCCAGCAGCAACCGCGAATGGGCGGAGGCGGCATTGGCTCAAATCGAAGCTCTCACGGCGACCGTGCAGATCGGCAAGATCTACACGGGCCGCGTCAGCAGCGTGAAGGACTTTGGCGCTTTTGTGGAGATTCTGCCCGGCCGCGACGGCCTGGTTCACGTCAGCGAGCTTTCCAGCGGCTACGTGAATTCCGTTGGGGACGTGGTTCGCGTTGGCGATGAGATGAAAGTCATCGTCATCGATGTCGACGAGCACGACCGCGTCAAGCTCAGCCGGCGGAGGGCTCACGAAGAGCTCGGCTTGCCCGACGAAATGGCCTCGCAGGGGGGCGGCGGTGGTGATGGAGGCGAAGGAGGCGGAGATCGTCCTCCCCGTCGCGAAGGCGAGTATCGCGGCGGAGGAGACCGGGGCGGACGCGGCGGAGACCGGGGCGGTCGAGGAGGGGGCGGCGGTCGTGGTGGCGATCGCGGCCGAGGCGGAGGCGGCCGGCGGTAAGCGTAGCCAAAGGTGGCCCGCCCATGAGCTTGCATGGTGAATTCCAGCGCCCGGCGAACCAACTTCGCCGGGCGTTTTCCATTTTTGCACCCACCGAATTTGTTTCGATTAAAATGTCCCTATGACCAGCGACGAGCCGCTCTCGGACGAACCGCCAAATTCGCTCCGCGCCCAGTACGAAGAACTGGCAGCGCTGTCCGGTTCGCTGGCGCACGAGATCAAGAATCCGCTTTCGGTCATCCGCATGAACATGGAGCTTTTGGCCGAGGACTTCGCCGATTCGGAGACTCCTCGCGAGCGGCGGGCACTTTCCAAAATCGACATGGTCACACGGCAATGCACGCGGCTGGAGAATCTGCTCAATGACTTCCTGCGGTTTAACAAGGTCCGCAAGCTGGACCTTCGCAGTGGCAGCCTGAACGAACAGATCGAGCGTGTTCTCGATCTGTTTGCCCCCCAGGCCAACGAAACTGGCGTGGAAATCGTCCGCTATCTGGACCATGACCTGCCGAGCATTCTGCTCAACGCCGAAACCTTGCAGGCGGCCTTGGTCAACCTGGTGAAGAACGCCTTGGAAGCCATGCCCAGCGGCGGCCAGTTCATCGCCCGGACCCGCCTGACCCGCAACGGCGTAGCCCTCGATTTGATTGACAACGGCAGTGGCATGGACGAGAAGACGGCGATGAAGATGTTTGAGCCGTTCTATTCCACCAAGTCCGGCGGCTCCGGCTTAGGTCTGCCGACCGCCCGCAAAATCATCGAAGCCCACGGCGGCCGCATTGACGTCCACAGCGAAGCCGGCCGCGGCACCCAGTTCACGCTGGAGTTTCCCACGCCGCCGCGAATTGCGGACGAATCCGAGCCCGAATCCGCATCAATGATCGATTAGCTTGTGTCTTCAGCCGCATTCTCAGCCCTCGAGACAACCCCGCGCCGCGAAGCGGCGTTGCTCGCTTCCTATGCCATGTTCAGCCGTGATACGCGGGGGCGGAAGCATCCGGAGGCAGAACATCCGTATCGCGGACCGTATCAGCGAGACCGGGATCGCATCTTGCATAGCCACGCATTCCGCCGGCTGGCGGGGAAGATGCAGGTCTTTACCGGCGACATGGGCGATTACCATCGCACGCGCCTGACGCATACGCACGAGGTCGCTTCGATTGCCCGCACGCTCGGCCGCGCCCTGCAGCTCAATGAGGATTTGATTGAGGCTCTGGCTCTGTTTCACGACATCGGGCATCCGCCCTATGGCCATGCTGGAGAGGATGCGCTGAATGAATGCCTCCAGGACCACGGCGGCTTCTCCCACAACCGCAATGCCCTCGTCATCGCGGAGGAACTCGAAGTCCGCTATCCCGGATTTGCGGGGCTGAACCTGAGCCACGAAGTCTTGGAAGGGCAGCGAACCCGGGCGAACAAAACGCAGTCCTACGGCCCGGCCACGGAAGCTCACCCCGGCCCGCTCCTGGAAGTCCAAGCTGTCGAAGCAGCCGACAGCATGACCTATGACGCCCACGATTCTGATGACGCCGTGAAGCTGGAATTAGTCACGATGGGCGAGCTCCAGGAGAATGCCCTGGTGCGCGACGCCGTCGCCGCGGTCCGCCGCGAGTTCACCGGACTCTCGGACGACTTGTTGCGCAAATCAGTTGTCCACGCCCTCGTCGACCGGCAGGTTTCAGGAGTCTTGGAGCACTCCGCCGCGCACCTCGTCACCTGCCGCAACCTCTCGGCGACTGAAGCCCGGCAACGTGATTTCCGCATCGGCCCGCCGCCGGAACTCGCCGAACAGAAACGGGAACTAGAGCGGTTTCTTTACGAGCGGGTCTATCGCCATCCGCGCCTGGTGGCGGTGCGGACCCAGGCCCAGCAGCGCTTGCGGGCGATGTACGACGGCTACCTCCGCCGCCCCGAGTTGCTGCCGCCACACTTTCAGAAGCGCGTGCCGCTAGTGGGGCTGGAAAGGACGACGGGAGAATATTTGGCGGGGATGACAGACCGGTTTTGCGAGGGACTGTATCAAAAGCACTTCCCTTCGTAGCCACACGCGGCCTCGCGTGTCGGCTATTTGATGTTGAAAATCAACCTCGCATCTCCAGCGGGCAGGCGAGCCGACTGTCGCTACGTCTTATCCTTTCATCATCACTCCATCCAAGTTCAAGACGATGTTAGCAACCACGGTCCAGGCCGCCAGTTCCGCTTCGCTCATTCCTTCGGGCGCGGGACCAAGCGGCTCGGTGGCCAACTTCTTGGCCGCTGCGGCGTCGGATTGAAAGTGGGCCAGCTCGCTGTGGTAAAGGGCAACAATTGCCTCAAGTTGCGACGGACTCGGCGGGCGGACAAGGCATAGCTTGAGAGCAAATGCTGCTCGCTCCTGAGGCGTCGCGCCCCCTTCCTTCACGATTCGCCGTGCAAGGGCCTGCGAGGCTTCCACGTACGCCGGGTCGTTCATCGTGACAAAGGCTTGCAGGGGCGTATTGGTCCGAATGCGGCGGAGCGAGCAGGTCTCGCGGCTGGGGGCGTCGAACGTGGCCATCGACGGATATGGCACCGTCCGCCGCCAGAAGGTGTACAGCCCGCGTCGGTAGCGGTCTTCCCCCTTGCTGGTTTGCCAGGTTCGTTCACCGTTGAAAGCCGCCTGCCAAAGTCCTTCCGGCTGCGGTGGATAGACGCTGGGTCCATGCATCTTGCGACTGAGCAGGCCAGACAGCGAAAGCGCCTGGTCGCGGACCATCTCGGCCTCGAGGCGGAAGCGAGCGCCGCGGCTGAAGAGGCGATTGCGAGGATCCTTGTCCAGAGCCGCCGCCGCTACTTTGGCCGATTGCTGGTAGGTCTGCGACATCACGATGCTCTTGAGCAGTGCCTTCACGTCCCACTTCAGGTCTTCCTGGAAGTGCAGCGCCAGATAATCCAGTAGCTCCGGGTGGCTTGGCTGTTCCCCTTGAATGCCGAAGTCCTCTTCCGTCTCCACAATGCCGCCGCCAAAAAGCTGGGCCCAAAAGCGATTGACCGCCACGCGAGCCGTCAGCGGATTCTCCGGACTAAGCAACCATTGCGCCACCATCAAGCGGTTCTTTGGCATTTCGGCAGCCAGTTTGTGAAACGCCGACGGTAGCAAAGGCTCGACGGCCTCTCCTTTCGCAAGAAAGTTTCCTTTGAGCATGATGTAATTCGGCCGCCGCAAGTGTTCGGCCAGTTCCTGCATCACCGGAACCGTGGGGGTCGCCGGTTTGGCTTTTTCGAGGGCGGTGATTTCATCCCGCACCGGCTTCAGCGACGGAGCAACAGTGCGGTAATGGGCCGCGAGCTTCTGCTGCTGCTCGGGAGTCCGCTTGTCCGCTGGCGTGTCGATGACGGTCAAAATTTCCGACAGCAGGCCCAGCCGGCTCGTCACGTTCTTGTCGGTAGTGAAGGACAGTCGAAAGCGGCCAATCAAGTGCTGCTCGAATTTGGACTTCTGCGCGAGCGCAAACGTCAGCAGCATCTCCTTGCCAACCGCGACCGGCGCGGACGCGACAAACACCGCCTGATGCGGCTTGTCAAACTGCGGCGCAATCGCCCAGCCTGTCCCGTCGGTCGGCGGACTCTTGATTGCATTGGCTACCGGGAACATGTCCTGGGAATGATCCGCCACGGCCTGGGCAAACGAGACCGTAACGACACCCGATGGCGTGACTTCCGTGCTCGGCTTCGGAAACTCCGGCGGTGAAGTCTGCCAGACAATGTTCTTGGCTGCATCAAGGGCCAGCACCTTGTAGCCTTGCAAGCGCGATTCGGTGGTAGCATCAGTCCGATTCCAGACGACGATTTTTTCCAGCGGCTTGTCGGCACCAAGGTCCACTTCCCACCAGGGGTTGTCTTCCTGCATCGTATGGCAGACGGACTTGGAATCGTAGTACTTGCCGTCCGTGTTGCCGTCGCTCGCGAGCTTTGCCGGTCCGTCGAAGTCGACGCTGCTCTGCGTGGCAGTCCCCTTCAGAGCCACATTCTCACCGCCGCTGAAGATTTGAACCTCGGCCAGATGCAAAATCCTAGCCTTGCCGGGAAGCTCGATCCGGACGAATCGGGCGGTCGCATTCTTCACCTCTTTCTCCGCATCCTGGGCAGTGACCGAGAAATTTGTCAGCACGAAGTTTCCGCTGCCGGCCCTCCCCGCGGATTTTCCAGGCAGTGATTCATCAGGGATGGTTTCGAGGCGAAACGCCGTAATTCCGGAGGCCGTCGTCCTAGCTTTGACGAAATACACATCCGTCTTCGGCACCGCTCCGCCAACGAGCAGTGAACCGTCATCAAGCTTTTTGAAGTACATATCCGGCGAGTTCGAGAGCGCACTCGCAGCTACCTCGATGTTGACCCGCTGCCAGTTTGGCGCCGTCCGATACCCTTCCTCCCACTTCACCTGGGCCGCCGCGAGTTCTGGCGACGTGACCTCCAGCTTCTTCTTCAGCCCCGCCAGTTGCGTCTCATACTCCTTGAGTTGCTCTTCAAACTGGCTGCTCGGAGCAGGAATGAACGGTGCATCGTCCCCCTTGTCCGAATCGGCGGTCTGATTGAACAGGGCGTAGAACTGGTAATACTCCTTGTGCGAGATCGGCTCGTACTTGTGGTTGTGGCACTTGGCGCACCCCATCGTCAGCCCCATCCAGACATTCATCGTGGTATCGACACGATCCTTCACGGCTGCCACGCGGAATTCCTCGTCGTCGGTCCCCCCCTCCGTGTTGGTCATCGTGTTCCGGTGAAAGGCCGTCGCCACTTTCTGATCGAGCGTCGCATTGGGGAGCAAGTCGCCGGCAATTTGTTCAGTCGTGAATTGATCGTAAGGCTTGTTGGCATTGAAGCCGTCGATGATCCAGTCCCGATACCGCCAAATGTTCGGCCGCAACGGGTCGCTTCCATAGCCGCGGCTGTCGGCGTAGCGAGCCTGGTCCATCCACATCCGAGCCCAGCGTTCGCCATAGGCGGTGTCGGCCAGGAATTTGTCGACGAGCTTCTCGTAAGCCTTGGGGTCTTCGTCCTTCACGAATGCCTCCACCTCCTGCGGTGTCGGCGGCAGGCCACGAAGATCGAGGCTGACGCGGCGAATGAGCGTGTACTTGTCCGCTGACGGCATGGGGGCAAGACCATGCTGCTCGAGCTTCGCCAGGATGAATGAATCGATGCTCCCCTTGGGCCAGTCCTTCTGCTTCACGTCCGGCAGCGGGTGGCGAACGGGCTTCACATAGGCCCAGTGCGGAGCATACGACGCCCCCTCATCTATCCACCGCTTGAACAGCCCCTTCTGTTCCTCCGTCAGCGTGATTCCCGTGGCCTTCGGCGGCATCCGCAGTTCGTCGTCGCTGCTGTCGATCCGCCTCGATAACTCGCTTTCGTTGCTCTTTCCGGCGACCACCGCCACCGCGCCGGTTTCGAGCTTTTTCGTCGCTCCGTCGTGCAAATCCAGCCGTAAGCCTCCCTCGCGATGCTCCTCATCCGGCCCATGACAGGCAAAACACTTCTTGGCCAGCAGCGGCCGGATTTCGCGGGCAAAATCGACCTTGGTCTCAGCAGAAAACGCGGGGACGACAAGGGAAAGCAATAGGAAGAGCAGAGGAATCTGAACAGAAGGAAACGAAGAGAACGAAGGAAAGGCGGCGAGCAAATGCATCCGCTTCCTATCTTCTTGCCATCCATTTTCTTGCCACAATCCGCCCATGGTTCCGCCTCTCGTTGCTGGCAGTGTTACTTCCGCAATCTAGTATTGCCCATTGTACCATCCGGTCCTGCTCCCGCGCCTATTTTGCTTCCAGGCTCGCGCAAACAATCTCGTTGTCATTCCGCACAAAGATACACTTGTTGGCATACGCCGGGTGGCTCCAGCAAACGCCCCCTCGTTGGCGAAGCTGGTCCGTCGTCGGCTCCAGTAGCTTGGCCCGGCTGATTTCGGTGTAGCCGGTGGAAGCGAGCTGCGCGATGATCAACTCGCCCCGCTCGTTAAAGAGCCAGTATTTGTCGCCGTTCTTCACGAAATGAATGGTGCTCCAGCGGGCTTTGGGAACGGCCGTGAGATTTTCCCATAGCCGCTTGCCGGACGAACCTTCCAGGCCCCGCAACTGTCCGTAACTATCGACGCCGTAGACGTGGCCACCGTCAAAGACCGGCGTACTGATGATCGACTGCAACGCATCGGTGTTGATTTCATTCTGGCCGACTATCTGCCAGACCTTTTCCACCGCCGGCTTGTCTTGGGCCAGCTTCAGCATCAGTGAACCGTCGTAGAACGAGGTGAAGAAGATCTGGTCTTTCTCAACAACCGGAGTGGCGACTCCGATGGGCATTTTGCTGGCCGGCCACACATGCTGCCACAGGACTTTGCCGTCCGCGGGAGCAAGACCGGCAACGCTGCTTCCCGTCCAAACGACAATCACCGGCTGGCCGGCTTGCTGAACGAGGATGGGAGTCGTGTATTGGGCTTTATCGGAGAGGGCGGTCCACCTTTCCTCGCCGCTGATTCGATCCAGCGCCAGAATACACTTCCCTTTGCCGCCGATGTGCAGCACGACCAGGTTATCGACGATGAACGGCGAACCGGCGATTCCCCAGATCGGCATCTGGATGTTGTAGAGTTGCTCCAGATCTTTCTCCCACAGGACTTTGCCGCTCTCGGCATCCAGGCAATGGAAGCGCCCGGTCGTGCCGATCGCATACGCCCGGCCGTCATGAATGGTTACGCTCGCTCGTGGACCGGCGGGGTAGCTGACTCGGCCATAATTCGCCGGATACGCGTGAGTCCATTGGGACTTGCCGGTTGACTCGTCGAAACAGAGGATCCGCTCCACTTCCTCCGGCTTGGTGAGCCGGTCCATCACATAGACCTTTCCTTTCGCAACAGTTGGCCCGCTATATCCGGAGCCAACGGGAGCCCGCCATTTGGGCTCCAGCTTGTCGGCGGCAAATTTCTCGACGAGCCCGGTTTCGGTCCAGACGCCGTCGCGTGTCGGGCCGCGCCACTGCGGCCAATCCTCGGCAACGGCAGTGCTAACTAATAGGGCCACTACGGCAACCACTAACCCGACTCGCAAGCGCGGGAGAAAACTCTGGGGACCGTGCAACATCATCGTGAACTCCGTATCATGGAAGGTCGAAGTGTGCATCCTGACTCATCCCCTTTCCCCTTGCAACGGGCTTTCGCCATGTACCTCTCCCGCCGCCAATTCGTTCAGTCCTCCGCTGCCACTCTGGCAGTTGCTTCCGCCGTTCCGCTGTTGGCGGCAGATCAAAAGAAGGAAGAGCTTCCCATCGTCGATTGCCACCAGCACCTGTGGGATCTGAGCAAGTTCAAGCTTCCTTGGATCGAAGCCGGGAGCCTGATGGCGAAGAGCTACGTGGAGGAGGATTATCTCAAGCAGGCGGCTGGGCTGAATGTCGTCAAAGCGGTCTATATGGAAGTGGACGTGGCTGCCGACCAGAAGACTAAAGAAGCCAACTACGTCATCGACATTTGCAAGAGCGGCAAATATCCCACCTGCGCCGCGGTCATTGGCGGTCTGCCAGGAGAAGAGGGATTTGAGAAGTACATCCGGCAGTTTAAGGGGAGTCCGTACATAAAGGGAGTCCGACAAGTAGTGCATTCGGAATCGGCGAAGAAGGGGATGTGCTTGGAAAAAACCTTCGTGAAGAGCGTACAGCTGCTGGGCGAACTCGGCATGAGTTTTGACCTTTGCATGCGAGCGACCGAGCTCTCCGATGGGGCGAAACTCTGCGATAAGTGCCCCGATACGCGGTTCATTCTCGACCACTGCGGAAACGGCGATGTGAAGGCCTTCCACGCCCAAAAGAAAAATGAAGGCAAGCCCGACCACGATGCCGACACATGGAAGAAGGACATTGAAGCTCTCTCTATGCGGCTTAACTGCATTTGCAAAATCAGCGGCGTCATCGCCCAGCTGCCGAAAGGATGGGGGACGGAGACACTCGCCCCCATCATCAACCATTGCCTCGATTGCTTCGGTCCCGACCGCGTCATTTTCGGCAGCGATTGGCCCGTCTGTTTGATGGGGGCGAGCTACAAGGACTGGGTCGTTGGCCTGAAGGCCATCATCGCTAACCGTCGGCTGGACGAGCAGAAGAACCTCCTGCACGACAACGCGGTGCGGTTCTATGATCTGGCAAAACAATAATCGATGCCTAAGACCGACTACATTCGCGAGACTCACCACGAATTTCTGGACGCGTCCGCGGATGCGCTGGCCAATCAGGGCCTGCAACAAATCTTGGGGCGGCTAGGCGATTCTCTTGGCAAAAAGAACCGCGAAGCCTGGGAGCAGTTGCCCAATTCGGACCTCGTGCGCGAGCGGGCGCGGACTATCAAAGACGAGACGCTGGCGGAGCTGGACAAGCATCTGGAAACGCTGGAAAGGAGCGTCCTGGCCCGCGGCGGCAAGGTTTATTTCGCGGATGATGGCGAAGAAGCCTGCCGGCAGGTCATCGACATCATCCAGGCCAAGGGGGCCAAGAAGGTCGTCAAATCCAAGTCGATGACTACCGAAGAAATCCACCTCAACCACGCTCTCGAAGTGCTCGGCATCGAGACCGTCGAGACCGACCTGGGCGAGTACATCATCCAGCTTGCCGGCCACCGGCCCAGCCATATCGTTGGCCCGGCTTTGCATTTGTCGGCTAAGGAAGTGGCCGAAATCCTCAGCATGCCGGCGGGCGAGACGCTGCCGGTGGAGCGGGAAGTGCTGGCCGGCTTTGCCCGCAAGCAGCTCCGGATGAACTTTGCCCAAGCGGACGTCGGAATCAGCGGCGTGAACTTCGCCGTGGCCGAAACGGGGACGATCGTGCTCATCTCCAACGAAGGGAACGCCCGCCTGACGACGGCTCTCCCCAAGACGCACATCGCCATTATGGGGATGGAGAAGGTCATCCCCAAGCTGGCCGACTTGCCCTACTTTCTGAAAGTGCTGGCCCGCGCGGCGACGGGACAGAAGCTCTCCGTCTATACGTCCCTCATTACCGGAGCGCGGCACGAGGGTGAGCTTGACGGCGCGGAGGAATTTCACCTCATCATCTTGGACAACGGCCGCAGCAAGATTCTCGGCTCGCCGCTGCGAGAGAGCCTGTTCTGTATCCGCTGCGGGGCTTGCCTCAACGCTTGTCCGATTTACCGCAGCGTCGGCGGCCACGCCTATGGCGGCGTCTATGCGGGGCCGATTGGCGCGGTCCTGACGCCGCTGTACGACGGCCTGGCCGCCAACAAGCATCTCCCCCATGCCAGCAGCCTCTGCGGTGCTTGTCAGGCGGCCTGCCCGGTGAAGATTCAAATCCCCGAGATGCTGATTCAACTCCGCGAGCAGATGCATCACGAGCCGGCCCTCAAGAGCCCCCTGGAGTCGCTGGCGTACCGCATGTGGGCGATCACGCTCCGCCGCCCTTGGATGTATCGCCTGGGAAGTTGGCTCGCCTCCCGCACGCTCGGCTGGTGGAAACAGAACGACCGCTGGCTGAAACGGCTGCCAGGAAAGCTGCACGGCTGGACGCAGAAACGCGACTTTCCCGCCCCCGCTCCCACCCGCTTCCGGGACTGGTGGGACAAAGAAGGAAAGCAATCATGAGCCGCGAATCCTTCCTCAGCCGCGTACGTCAGGCCGCTCAGGCGGGTCGAGCCTTTCGCGTCCACTTGCAGCCGGTACCGCCGGATGTCGGCTATGTCGGCGCTAATGGTGATTTGTGCGACAAGATGGCCGAGGAAGTGGACGCAGTCGGCGGACGAGCGTTCCGTGTGCCGGATTTGCTGGCCGCAAGAGAGCTGCTCGTCACGTTGCTCGAAGAAGCATCGGCGAAGTCAGCCCTCTGCTGGGAGCACGACCTGCTCACACGGCTAGGATTGGTAGAGTTCCTGCAATCCCGCGGCATCGTGCGACATAGCTACGAAAGCCTGTCCAAGCTGGAATTCCCTTCCCAACGCCAATCAATGCTCGCTTGTGACATCGGCATCTCCAGCGTGGACTGCGCGATTGCCGAAACGGGCACGCTGATGGTCTGCTCGCGCCCCGGGCAAGAACGAGTCGCTTCGCTGCTTCCCCCCATGCACGTGGCCATCGTCGAACGGCAGCAAATCGTGCCAGATCTGATCGACGCTTTTGCTATCTTGCATCAGCGGGGGCTCGAAAACCTCCCCAGCAACACCACGCTCATCACCGGTCCCAGCAAGACCGGTGACATCGAGCTGCAACTCACCACGGGTGTTCATGGCCCCAAGCACTGGCGCGTGATTCTGGTGGGCTAATTCCTCCCCCCTCTCCCCCTTGGGAGAGGGCCGGGGTGAGGGTCTTGCGCCAGACGCAATTCACCGCGTTGCCTCCAGATATCGGCTCAGCAACCGTACGTTGTCGATGAACGTCTGCGAACGAATGATGTCTCCCTCGGGATGCTTCTTGTAGGTCCGCAGCTTCCCCTGCTCGACCCACGCCCCGCGGCCATCGAGCAAGCCCACGACTTTGCGGACCTGTGCTGCAGTTCCCTCGCTCACTTTGCCCGGTCGCTTCGCAACGCTATTGCCATCTCTTTTTTCGGGAAAGGAGCCGCTCAGCACCGTCTGGTAGTCCCGCTCTAGCTTCGCTGCCCGCGAGCTAACGATGAAGCCATAGTGCGTCGGTAATTTGTCGCTGCTGTAGGTCATCACTTCGCGGCCGTCCTCCTGGATGACGAAGTAGAGCGGCTTGTTGGTCTTGAGCTCGTAGAAACGAGCCAGGCGACCGTCCGGCAGTGCCGATTTGTTCAACCACGCCAGTGCCGACGGAATCGGCTCCAGGTATTTCTTGTTCCCCGTCGCCCGGTAAAGTGTCATCAGGGCCTCGATGATCTGTTGCGATTCGCCACCGCTGACGGCTGGCGGTTCAAAGGCCCTGCTCCAACTCGGCTGCATCTTGGCGTCGTACTGCTGGGCCCAGGCCGGCTGCGGCTCGGGCATTTGGGCCAGGATCAGAAAGTCGCCGGCCCTCTCCGCACAGGCCAGATACTTATTGTCGCCATAAACCTCCGCGGCCAGGAGCAAGGTGTCGATCATGTCCGGGACCAGATTGTCGTTAGTCACATAGCAGCCGGTGAAGTCCTTGGGCCACTCCCAGGACCACTTTTCCTGGTACGAAGCTTTCAGTACGGGATAGTCCTGCTCGCTCGGCCGATCCACGGGATAGCGGTCGTAATTCGCCGACCAGCCGCCGTTCGCGTACTGTGCATTTAGAAGCGACGACAATGCATACACTGCCGCCTCATGGATAGGCCGATCCTTGAACTCCAATGCCTTGTCGATCCGAACGAGAAAGCGAGTGGCCGCCTGCGTGGTATCGTCATCGAGCGTGGTGATGTCGCCTTTCCCCTTCCGAAGTTTCCATCGATCCCAACCGGGCCCTCCTCGTTCGTTTGGCTTTTCCGAGCGTTCCAACGCGCCAGGATTGTCAGCTCGATAGCGAAAGGCCTTGCGTCCCTCACCTTCCACGACGACGTGGTAATACCACCCCCCCGACTGAAGTTGCCCGCGGACCAGCGCCTCCGCAGCGGCTCGGGCTCCCTGAAGGTGCAATTGGTCCCCGGTCGCGGCATAAGCATCCAAAAAAGCTTCCCCCACCGCCGGCGTTCCCGGCGGCTGGATCCAGATGGCGTTCTTCTCCGCCTTCCCTTCTCCTTCGCGGAGAGCCAAATCGCCGCTGTACGCATACACATAGCCCCCTCCGCTGGCGACTTCCTGCTGGAAGAAGACGGAGGCTTTGGAAAGTGCACTCCGCACCCCGTCACGAGACGGTGGTTCGGCAGCCGACGAGATGACCGCGGCCGACAGGACTAGGAACGAGAGAATCGCGCTCATGCGGAGTGACATGGAATGGCGTCCTTTTGGTGGCTCATCTATTCCAGTCGGCCATCATCTACTATCCTGGCGGCACCATGAAAGGCCCCTTTGAACGCTTGAAGTACGACCTCCGCCGCCTCTGGGAATGCCCAAGTTGCAAGCGGCGGGAACGGAGCGACGGCACCGTGACCTCGCGTTTTTGCAATTGTCCTGGAAAGGGAGTGCCGGACGGCCAGCGCACAGCGATGAAGCTGCTTGAGGAAGCGGGACACCGAACCGTTCCGGAATTCAAGTACAGTCCGACTGACGAAACGCTCCCCGTTGATCCTCTAATCAACAACGATTTGCCCAGCGAAATTTGCCCGCCGAGCGACGAATCCAATCCGGCTGCGGAGCCGCCCGCGACTCTTTAGGCTCCTCGCCCGTATTGTGCAATCCAGTTTTGGAATCGAATCAGGGCGACTGCGTAGGCCACGAGAATTCCGACCCGGAGCGAAATCGACAATCCGCCGCCGATTACCATGCCAATAAGCTCGGCATGTTGTATACCGGGATCGGCGGCAGACCCGCCAACTGCGGGAACGTCGTGGGAAACAGCCATCAATGCGATTCCCGTCGTGATGGAACTAACCGTGAAGGCAGCGAGTCCCCAGCCGAAATAGATCCCAATCTGTTTCCTGGCGAGGAGCAGGGCGTTTCCCGGGACGCCGCACAAGACCATTCCCAGACCGGTGCCAATTTCCAGGAATCCGATTTTCATGGCAGGATCGTCGGCGGGTAACATTCCCATGCCCACGAATCCAATCGCTACAATTACCGATCGGAAGAAGCAAAACAACAGACTGACAACAAACATCACTTTGCAATAGAGCGGCACGTCCGGTGTCTCGCCGGCCGTCGACACCCATTGTCGAGGAGGCGGTCCAAACCCTCATTGCGGCGGCATGTAGGGATTCCGGTCGCCACTAGGATTAGGCTGGAAACCGTAGGGGGAACCCTGAGTCATGGGTTGATCCGGGATCGATAGGCTGGCGGCCAAGGCTTGAGATATGCACGCTGCTTGAGATACGCTGACTGTGGAGTGCAGGGCAACAGCGTTGTCTGAGCAACGTGTCTCGCTCAGGCCTTTCGACTATCTTTGCGCCGGTCGTTCTCCTTCAGCAACATTTTGCGGATGCGGATGCTGGAAGGTGTGACCTCGACGAGCTCATCGTCTTCGATATACTCCAGCGCCGTTTCCAGGTCCATTTTGCGGGGGGGCTTGAGCAGGATGTTCTCGTCGCTGCCGCTGGCCCGCATATTGGTGAGCTTTTTTTCCTTGGTCGGATTGACCGCCAGATCATTTTCGCGGGCATTCTCTCCCACGACCTGTCCTTCGTAGACCTCGTCATTGTGCGTGACGAACATATCGGCCCGATCTTGCAGTGTGTTCAGGCTGTAGGCGTTCGCCTTGCCCGTGACCATGGAGATGTAGACGCCGTTGGCCCGGTGCGGCACTTCCCCCGTCACCGATTTGTAACCACTGAAGCGGTGATGAACCACGGCCGTCCCTTGCGTGGCATTGAGCAGCCTCGTCCGCAAGCCGATAAGGCCGCGAGCGGGAATGTTGAACTTGGCGTGCGTGAAGTCGCCGCGGACGTGCATCTCCTCGAGTTCGCCGCGGCGAGCGCCGACCAATTCCATCACCGGCCCGAGCTTTTCCGAGGGAACTTCCACAACCAGCGATTCGAACGGCTCCTCATTCACTCCTTTGTTCGTCCGCAGAATGACTTGCGGCTTGCCGACGGAGAGCTCATAGCCTTCGCGGCGCATGTTTTCAATCAGCACCGACAGGTGCAACACGCCGCGGCCGGAAACCGCGAAAGCATCGCTGTTTTCAATCTGCCGGACCCGCAGCGCGACATTCTTTTCCAGTTCCTTAAACAGCCGTTCGCGAAGCTGCCGGTTGGTGACATACTTTCCTTCGCGCCCCGCGAATGGCGAACTGTTGATCGTGAAAACCATTTCCAGCGTCGGTTCGTCCACGGTCAGACGGGGTAGGGCCCTGGGATGCTCGCGGTGGCAGACGGTGTCGCCGATCTCGACGTCCGAAATGCCGACGAGCGCGACGACGTCGCCAGCGTCGGCGGAATCGACCTCGGTCCGGCCAAGCTTGTCGAAGACATAGAGAGTCTGGATTCGCGATTCCGTGATGCGATCTCCGGACTTCATCAGGGCGATGGTTTGCCCCTTCTTCACGCTGCCCGCTTGCAGGCGGCCGATGGCGATGCGGCCGACAAATTCAGACCAGTCGAGAGTGGTCACTAGCATCTGCAGCGGAGCATCAACTTCTACTTCCGGCCCGGGAATCTCCGCCAGCACCATATCGAGCAGCGGCTGCATCGAGTCGGTGCGGATTTCGGGATCTGTCGTGGCGTAGCCTTCCCGCCCGCTGGCGAAGAGATATTTGAAATCCTCCAGATGTTCATCGGCACCGAGCTCCATAAGCAGCGCGAACGCCTCGTCCAGTGTGTGATGGGGCTGGGCATCGGGGCGGTCAATTTTGTTGACGACAACAATCGGCTTGAGCCCGCTTTCCAGGGCCTTGGACAGCACGAACCGGGTCTGCGGCATCGGCCCTTCCGCGGCATCGATGAGCACGACGGCTCCGTCGGCCATGCGGACAACTCGCTCCACTTCCCCGCCGAAGTCGGCGTGGCCCGGCGTGTCGATGATGTTGATCTTCACCCCCTTGTATTGCAGGGCGATGTTTTTGGCCAGAATCGTGATGCCACGCTCCCGTTCCAAATCGTTGGAATCGAGGATGCAGTCCCCTTGCAACTGGCTCTCGCGGAATTGGCCGCTCTGGTGCAAAAGACAATCCACCAGCGACGTTTTGCCGTGATCGACGTGGGCAATAATGACAATGTTGCGAATATCGTTGCGTCTCATGGGCCCATTTTCCCGGCCAGAGCCGGTTTTGGATAGGGCGTATGGACATATCGCCCTCAGCCTCCTCCCAATCTCATTTCCTGGCCTGTCAAGAGGCAATAGACCCAGAACATGCCCGCGACCCAGAATGGAATCGAGGCCATTAAGAATGTGAGTAACAGACCCGATCTCCAGCCGGAATTAGACGTCCGGAATGCCGACCAGCCGACGAGAATCACTAGAACCGCATAAGAAAGCAAAACGCCATAAAAGAGGAAACTCATTCTGCACCTCTCGGCGACAGACTACAGCTTTCGCAGTTCCGAAAACTCATCGAGCGTCACCGTCGTGAGTTCCCCGCTGTCCCTCCTGAGAACCAGGACGTCGCTATAGACCTTGTCGTCGGAATTCCGTTTGAAGTGCAGGCTGTGCCGGCGACGTTCTTTCTTCACGACGGTGCCAATGGTCGTCGTCATCCAGCGGCGAAAGCCCACCTTGACTTCATGATCGACTTGCACCCGATCGCCGGGCTGAAGGGTAGCGAAGGTTTCGTAGGCAGTGGCGACGGGCATTGTCGTTAGACTTCCTTGGCATTAATCCACGTCATCAGTTTCCGCAGCCTACGTCCGACGTCTTCGATTTGGTGGGTCCGTTCGCGGCGGCGGGTGGCTTTGAAGCCCGGTGCGCCGGCTTTGTTTTCCAGGATCCACTCGCGGGCGAATTGGCCGTTCTGGATTTCCTTGAGGATCCGCTTCATCTCCTGGCGGGTTTCGTCGGTAACAATCCGCGGGCCGCGGGTGTAGTCGCCGAACTCTGCCGTGTTGGAGACGCTGTACCGCATGTAATTGAGGCCGCCTTGATAGAACAGGTCCACAATCAGCTTCAGCTCGTGCATGCATTCGAAATAGGCCATCTCGGGTTGGTAGCCGGCTTCCACAAGGGTTTCAAAACCCGCTTTGACCAACTCGCTGACGCCGCCGCAAAGGACGACCTGCTCGCCAAAGAGGTCGGTCTCGGTCTCTTCCGCAATCGTGGTTTGGATGACGCCGCCTCGCGTGCCGCCAATGCCCTTCGCGTAAGCGAGCCCCAATTTGAGCGTCTCGGGGCTTGCGCCGGGGCCGAGGGCGATGAGGCAGGGAACGCCGCCACCCTTTTCGAATTCGCTGCGGACCAGATGGCCGGGGCCTTTCGGCGCGACCAGCATGGTATCCACGCCTGGCGGCGGCTCGACCTGGCCAAAGTGCAGGTTGAAGCCGTGCGAGGCCATCAAGATGTTGCCGGGGCTGAGGTTCGGCTTGATATGTGCCCGGTAGATGTCCCCCTGCACCTCATCCGGCAGCAGGATGTTAATCAGGTCGGCTTGCTTGGTGGCGTCATCCACGCTCATCGGTTTGAAGCCGTGTTTCACCGCCAGATCGTAATTCGGCCCGCCAGGACGCTGGCCGATGATGACCTTGCAGCCGCTGTCCTTCAGGTTCTGAGCCTGGGCGTGCCCCTGAGACCCGTAGCCCAGGATGGCGATGGTCTTGTTCTTGAGGAGGGAAAGATCGGCGTCGTTGTCGTAGTAGATCGTGGCTGGCATGAGAGCGGGGCTCGGGGCTGGGGACTCGGGGCTGGGGAGTGGAATTGCTGGGCGTGTGCGATACGTTAGCCGACGTATTTTCGGATAGAGCTTTCGTGCAGGAGCGGGGCTTCGTCGGATTTCCCTTTGCCGCGGACCATGGCGATGCGGCCGGTGCGGACGAGCTCCAAGATGCCGTAGGGGCGCATGCGGCCGATGAAGGCTTCAATTTTGCTTTCGCGACCGGAGATTTCGATCATCAATTCCTGTTCGCCAACGTCGACGATGCGGCCGCGGAAAATATCGACAAGCTCGCGGATTTCCGACCGTTTGGGGCCGGCAGGCGCGGAAACCTTGATCAGCATCAGGTCCCGTTCCACGTGATCCTGGCTGCTGATGTCATCGACCCGGACCACGGTCACAATCTTCTCAAGCTGTTTGCGGACCTGCTCTAAGAGCTTGTCGTCGCCGACGACCACAAAGGTCATCCGCGAGAGGTTGGGGTCTTCCGTCTCGCCCACCGCCAGCGAATCAATGTTATAGCCGCGGGAAGCCATCATTCCCGAAATGTGCGCGAGCACACCGGGAACATTTTGAACCAAGGCGGAGAGCACGTGACGCATGGAAAACTCGTAAAATTAGGACTTGTTTATGATAGTCAGAGGGCGAAAAACGGGCTAGGGGACGGGAAGAACCGAAATTCGAATCGCGAATTCCAAATGACGAATGGAAAGCCACGGTGGTGCACGTGGAACAAGAAAGCAAAGCAGCGCGGCTGTCGGCCGCGCTGCGGAATGTGAGTCACAGGAAAGTCGCGATTTACGCTGCCTTGTCGCCGGTTTTCTCTTGATCGCTCGCCGGGGCGGGCTTCTTGGTCCCCTCGGGGGCTTTCAGATCGGGTTCCGCGGGCTTGTTGGCGTCAATCTTTGGCTTGCCAGTGTCGTCGCTGTCTTTGGGTTCCTTGTCGGCGGCAGGTTTTTCGGCGGCGGGAGTCGGTTCTTCGGACTTGGCTTTCACCTTCGACTTCTCCACCGGCAGCAAATCGCTCCGCAGTTCTTCGGCCGGCTTGCGGGCTTCGACCTTCTTCGTGGAACGAATGATGGAGCCGCCGTCGGACGGAAGGATGATCCGCTCGCGAACGACGGGAGTGTCATAAATAATGCTGTCTGGTGCATCGTAGGGAATCCGCATCGAGACCACGCGCGGTGTGCGGCGGTAAGCAGTGTAGGGAACAACCTTCCGAACCGTGACCGGCACTTCAATGGTTTTCACCTCAGTCTCCATCCGGCAGACCTTCACCTCGTACTCCTGATCGACGTCTTCGTATTCAATCCGGTGAGTCTGCACTTCAATCTGTCGCACGTGCTCCTCCCGTTCGTACCGAACCCGGTCGACCGGAATCTTGTTGACAATCCGTTCCGTGACCGGCCTGCGGACGGTTACGGGGTATTCGCGGGTTTCTTCCGTCTGCTCCATCCTTTGCACCGTGACGGGTACTTGCTCGGTCACGACTTCGTCCTGAAAGCGGGTGACGTTGACCGGTACTTCCTGCATCACCTGCCGTGGCATGAGAGCAGTCTGGGGAATCTGCTGGGCCACGACGTTGGGAACATAGAGCCGCTGCGTGACTAGCTGGCCCGGCGTGGTCTGCGGCACCCAGTGGAATCCGGCGCGATGGCGGAAGACCTGTCCGGAAACATTGTCCGTGGCCACGCCTCGCGGCACCCAGGCCAGCTTGTTGCGGCTGGTGCCAGGGATGAGCGCGGTGCTATCGACAAAGCCGCCCTGGTCCACAAGCTGCGTGCGGTAAGTGGTTACCGGCTCCATCGCGGTCACGTACTGCTGCTGCATCACGGTTTCATTCACGGCCCGTCGCACGACGTGCTGCCGCTCTTGCATGTGAGTTTCCGTGACGGGGCGATTCACAAGATACTTCTGCTGCCGCATCTCGGTATCCTGCACCCAGGTTGTCTTGTCGTAGGCTTCTTCGCGGTACTCGGTTTCATGAACCGGCTTGAGGGTATAGTACTTTTCCTCGCGGATGGCGGTGTCGGTGATCGGACGGGCGACGCGAATCTTGCGGGTGCGCAGCTCCGTTTCATAGACCGGCCTGGTCGAGGTGACCTCCCGCTCCTCGATTTGCGTCTCGTATTCCACCCGGTACTGCGTGACTGCCACCTCGTCGTAAACCACCTTGTTCACCACGCGGTACGCGGGCTGGCAAAAACAATCCTGGGCTCGCAGCGATGCGGCTGGCGAAAAGACGAAGGCCGGCAGAGCCAAAGCCGCTGCGGCAAATGAACGAAGGGCGGTTTTCATGACTGCTTCCTAATCCCCAAAATCTGGTGTACGACAACGAGGAATCCAGAAGGTCTTCCTGCCCCTCCGGCGCCAACCACGAATCAGGCAGCCAACCTTTGCCACCTCACAGAGAGTGAAGCCCGCTGGCGAAGAGACTGTGCTTCGATTGGCGGAGGAGGCACTTCCTCACCCCTCCAGCATGATTGGAGGATTAGCCTGTCGGCAGCGCAGCTCTAGACCTTGAGTCCAAGTCTCTAATGAAGAGTTTGCCGGATTTTCCTGCCGGAAGCAAACGGTTTCTTGGCAAGCTGTATCGCTAGCGGAAGTTAACTATAACCGCTTCAATACTTTACGACTTGCAAAATTCTTTGAAGTTTTTTTCCTGCTCTGCCGACATGTCCAGCTCGCCACTTCCCCCAAATTCCGCAAGATTCGCCGTTTGCGGGAATAGTTTCTCTGATCGGCATAACCGGAATAAACGGACCTGAACACTACCGTTAGTACATGCCTACTTCGCCGCCGTCATCGGATCCTGTTTAGGAACTTCGAAGATGATCACGGACTGGCCGTTTTCGTTCCAGACTCGCAGAGCACTGTCAGCGCCGCCGGCAATGATCGTCTTGCCGTCATTGGATGCACCAGAGGCATACATGTAGTCCGCTCCACCAGGGAAGTCGCGGACGTTGCCGCCGTTGGCTGCGTTGACGAAGCGGACAATCTTGTCGCCGCTGCAAACGATGACGATGTCCTGGTCGCCGACGAAGTGGACCGCGGTCACTTCCTTGGTATAGCCCGCGATGGTGCGGGCCTGGTCGCCGGTGCGGGCATCCCAAACCTTGATCGCTGCATCCGCACCGCTGGAAGCGAGCAGCCGTCCGTCCGCCCGCCAGGAAACGCCCAGGACATGGTGCGTGTGCCCTTCAAAGGAGCGGATGAATTTGCCGTCTGCCGCGTTCCAGACTTTGACAAACCGATCCGCCGCGCAGCTTGCCAAAGTCTGGCCGTCCGGAGAGAAGTCGAGGCCGAAAACTGTATCGCTGTGCGGCTCTTTGTAGCCAAGAATGAGCTGGCCGTTTTCAACGTTCCAGATCTTGATCTCGCCGCTGCGTGAAGGCTCGCCGCCACCGCTGGCCAGCCGCTTGCCGTCTGGGCTGAAGTCGAGGGCCGTGACCCGATCTACCAGCATTTCGGCCGAATCGGGTGAGCCAATGGTTCGCTCCAGCTTCCATTCGGTGGCGAAATCCCAGACCACGCCGGTGTTGTTCGCGGCAAGGCTGATGGCATTCCCTTCCTTCGTGAAGGCGACGAGCGACAGGGCCGCGTTCTGGCCGGTATAGATATCGACTGGTGCGCCAGTCTCAGCGTCCCACGAGTGTAATAGCTGGTCGTCGCCGACGGTGGCCAGCGTCTGGCCGTTGGGGGAGAACGAAACGCTCTTGAGCGGCTTTTCGCTTTCGGTCACGGTTTTGGTGACCGCCATCAACTCGGCGTCGCGCTGCGTGACCTGGGCTTCAAATGTTTTTACGGTCGCTTCAAAACCGGGGATCGCTTCGACCGATTTCTTGACGGACTCGGCGGCCCGCTCCACGCTCCGCATCGCGGCCTTGAGGGCCCGGTCGGCAGCCATCTTCTCTTCCACAGCCTTCATGGCGACTGGTGTGACTTGTTTGACCTTCTGATCGGCGGTGTTGAAGGCGTTCTGCGCGTCCGTAGCCGCCTTGTCGCCAGTTTGCTTATTGGTGTCGGCTGTCTTCTTTGCGGTATCGGCATCCACGGCCCCCTTTTCCTTGGCGACCTTTATCTCATCCGCGGCCTTCTTTTTGGCCTCCGCATCGACCGATGCCTTTTCTGTGGCAGCAACTGCGTCTTTGAGGGTCTGGTTATTCACATCTTTTGCCAGGGCTTCTTTCGCCTGGTTGAAGGCGGTCAGCGCTACCGTCGCTGCCGTGGTAGCATCGTTCGCGGCCTTCACCGCTTCGTCCTTGGCCTTGTTAGCGGCCACAAGAGCCTCGTTGGCTGTAACGGCAGCAGCATCAGTGACTTTCTTGGCCTCGTCAGCTTTGGTCTTGTTGGCGGTCGCATCCACGAGGGCCTTGTCCGCAGCATCCTTGTCGATGACCGGCTGCTTAGCGGCTTCGTCCTTCTTTTTGAATTCCGCGTCGGCAGCGGTCTGCGCCTCCGTCGACTTCTTCTGATTCTCTTCTTCCGCCTTTTTACGATTGCCGGCTTCGGTCAGGTCGGCCTTGGCCAACTCGACCTGCTTCTTAGCCAGGTTCACCGCGCGAGTCGATTCACCAACTTTCAGACCGGTGCGATAGTCTCCCTTCATGTCGATCACCAATTGCTGGTTCTCGGCATTCCAAAGCTTGGCGATGTTGTTGGCCCCGACCGAGGCAATCCGCTTGCCGTCGGCACGAATGGCGATGGCATCCACAGGCGCTCCGTGGTTCATTTGCTTGACCACATTGCCGCCAGCCACATCGATCAAGCGGACAATTCCATCCTTGCAGCCGGTGAGAATCTGCGTTCCACCCGGTAGAGACACCAGGCTCGTAATCGGCTGGCCGTGGCCGGCGATTTCCTTGACGGGTTTGGGCGGTTCCGTGACGGCAGCCGCGGGAAGCGCCCAGAGACGCAAGTTGTTGTCCGCGCCGCCGGTGGCGACCTGAGCATCTGCCGCGACGAGGGCGACGGCATTGACCGGCGCGGGGGTTTCGACCGAGGCAATCTGCATCCCGTCAGCCATGTTGAACACGCGGAAGGTCTTGTCCTGGGAACCGCTGACCAACTTGCTGGCGTCGGCATTGAATGTGACTCCGGTGACAGGTCCGGTGTGCCCAGTCAGTGTCTTGGCAATCTGACCGGTGGCGAGGTCAAAAATCTTGATTTTGCCGGTTTCTTCGCCAATCGCGGCAAACTTGCCGTCCACGCTCACGGCGATGGACCGCGGTGGGCCCTCAAGCGCCGCGAGGTCCAGCTTCTTTGCATTCTTCGGCTTGCGCCAGAGCTTGATGGTGCGAAATCCGCCGGAGGCGAGCAGCTCGCCGTCGGGGCTGAAGGCGAGCGACTGGATGAGGTCCAAGTCCGCCACGCCGGGCTGTTTGTAAATCCCCTTGGCAATCAGCGATGGGTCGGTCAGCCGTCCGAGCTCGCGTTTACTGGGAATGTGATAGAGGAAAATCTGATTCGCCCGCCCGGCCGCGGCATACTGGCCGTCGGGCGCGATGGCGACCGCAAAGATCGGATTCACACCAGGCGGCAACGGTTGCCAGGTGATGGGTCCGCCGGTCCCCTTAACCTCGCCCGTGGCTCCTTGATCAATCCAAAGCTTGATGAGGCCGAGCTCATCGGGTGTGAGAGCCTTTGCCTTCACGTCGTTATCCGGCGGCGGCATGAAGGGTTCCTTCTGCCGCGCCGCCATCTTGAGCAGTAAGCTCTCGGCCCCCTTCCCCATGACGACCGAGGGGCCCTCGCTGCCACCCTTGAGGATGGACTGCGGGGTCTCCAGCACAAGATCACTCTCCGCCTCCGTTGCGCTGTGGCAAGCCAGACAGTTGCGGCGGAAGATTGGCAAGATCTCCTTTTCGAAATCGACCGGCCCCTCGTGCTTCACTGCCGCGATGGCGATGGGCTCGGCGTTCGCCGGGCGGGCGGAAAAAGCCAGGGGAAGTGCTGCGAGGGCAATCATGGTAAGGAAAGTGCTTCGTGCGATCGACATAGGGTTATCCTCGGGTCACGAGTCTTGTGAGTACAGTTTCCTATTGGTTCCCAAGCTCTGTTTGGGAACCCACTTCCTCGAAGCTCTGCTTCGCGATTGTGGCGCGGGAAGCGGAGCTTCCAATCTTGCGTTCCCATGCTGGAGCTTGGAAACGAATATGAGTTACTTCTTGACTTCTTCCACTTTGACTACGACATTCGTCACGGCCTGGACGTCCACGTTGTTGAATTTTCCCTTGGCCCGGACAACCACATTGTGATCTCCGGGTGTTGCATTAGCGGCAGCGACAATTTCGAGCTTACCTTCAGCCTGGCCATTGGGAATGCTGACTTTCGCGGCCGTGAGACCTTGCACTCCCGGCGGAGGTTCAAAGGAGATTTCGACGGCGTCGGCGAAGGCGTAAAGCCGATTGATATTAGCGGTGAGGGCTTGCTTCTCCCCCTGTTTGACGGCTCCACCGACAGCCGCCGAGTTGAACGTAATCGGAGTGGCAACGATGCGGAGCTTGATCGGAGTGGAAATCAGCGAGAAATTCACGTCCTTCGGTTGATTGGCCTGCTTGATCGCATTCACCCGCGCATCAAATTGCGGCTTGAACTGGTTGGCCGCCGTGACTTTGTCCGTTGCCGCCTTGAGAACTGCTTCCGCTGCGACGCGGGCGTCTTCCTTGGTTTTGGCGAGCGCTAGAGCGTCGACAGCCAGTTTCTCTGCTTTGACTTGCTCGTCTGCAGCGGCCTTGGCCTGAGCGGCCGCCTCGTCGGAAGCCTTTTGCGCCGCCGCCTGGGCGTCCTTGAGACCCTGATTGGCCGCATCCTTAGCCGCCGCCTCAATTGCTTTGGCCAAAACGTCGGCCGCGACCTTGGCGGCATCGGCCTTTTGTTTGGCAACGTTCACCGCAGTGGTTTTGGCCTGCTCCGCCGTCGTAGCTGCTGCCTTGGTGTCGGTGGCTTCCTTCGTCGCGGCATCTTTGGCAACAGTGGCGGTCTTCACCACTTCGCCCAGCGCTTTGATGGTCTCGTCCAGCACCTTCTGCTCGGCCTCCAGTCCGGCCTGAGCTTCCGGATTGCGGATGTGCTTCTGCTTGGTGTCGGCCCGCATGTAAAAGGTGTACACGCCGGGCTTGATGTTCGCCTGGTTAATTGCCAGCTCGAATTTCCCTGCTGCCGTGTTGGGGTCGAGGTTGATCTCCTTGGGTTTGATCTCGTTCGGCAGGCCGGTGGCCACGAGTTTCAGGGGCTCTTTCCAATCGCCACGGCGAGTGGCTGTGACTGGGATTTCGATGTTGCCGCCGAGCGACGTTTCCCAGATCTTGTCTTCGCCAATTTGTACGAAGACCGGCTGCAGGTCCTTTTCGACGACCGCTAGCTGAAATGACCGCGTGAGTTGAAACTCGGGGTTCTGGATCTGACGATTGGCTGTGCCCCAAACAATCTGAGCATAACGGGCCTCACGGACCACCTCTTTGCCCCCGATTTGTGCCTTGCCAACAATCTTGATCGGCCCTGCGGCAGCAGCCGCTCCTTCCGCGGCGTTGAAGACCAGGACGGCCGTGTTCACATCGCCGCCAACAACTGCGCCGGGGCAGGTAACGCCAGCCGGAAGCCCTTCCACAGTAATGACAATGTCTCCCTTAAACTCGTCACGGCGGTCAATGAGCAGGCCGACGGCCGTTGTACCTCCCTTGCGAACCACATTGGGAAGCAAAGGTGTGTTCTGATTCTGCTGCGGATTACCCGGCACGATCGCCTGGGCGAGCATGCGGAAGTCCGGTTCAGCGGCGTGAATCATCAGCCGATAGGCAATGGCCGGGTTTTTCCGCCCGCTGCCAACCTGATCGCGGAGGAAGAGGCGGTAGGTGCCGTCCTCGGGGACTGTAAATTTGAATGATGGGTCATCTGTGCTGGTGTCGAAGTCGGTGCCAATTCTCGCCTGCCGCTCCTGGGTGTCGTCGACCTGAGTAATGTCGCTGACAACTTCTTCACCCTTTTCATTCTTGGTGACGCGGTAGAGCGCGAAGAACGGATCACTTTCCAGCCCGAGCTGGTGCGAGGCGACTTCGATGTACCAGGCTTCCCCTTTCTTGGCGTCGAACTGCACCCAATCGCCGTCCCGCTGCGCGTAAAACTGGCCGACGAATTCGCAAGGGAGCGTGATCTTCTGGGCCTGGACGGGAGCATCATTCGGCTCGGCCTCGACGACGACCGGGCCGCGGGCGAAATAGACGGTGACAGGATTGGCCGGACCCGCGGGCGTGGGAAGTCGGAACTCGATACCGTCCTGCCAGGCACTGCGAACCGGCGTCGAGGAATTTGATGCCAGAGTGGTCTTCGAGGCTTCATCCGCCGGAAGGGGAATGTTCACGACAAGCTTCTGTAGTGTCGCTCCATTAATGGTCAGTCCGTCCGCGGGTGCTCCGCCGGGAAGATTGCGGCCGTAGATGGTGAACTGGTTATTCGAGCCGGCGGGAGCGGACGGCGGAAACACAAAATCGACATAAGCCGACGGCGTGACGCTGAGCCGATAGAAATAGTCGGGTCCGCCGCCATAGACGTTATCAAAAACCTTGAGGACGTAAAAACCTTCGGCCGGCGCGGTGAAGTCGATGACTGGATCGTTTCCGACGGTGTCCTTTGCCCGCACCAGCTCCTTGCCGGCAGGGTTCATCAAAACCATCGTTGCATTCAATCGCGACTGGATCCGCTCGGCGGCACAGTCGATGATCACTCGCTCGCCGGCCTTGAGCGGCACTTTAAGATGGTCATAGGTATTTCCATCAACCCGACCGCTGAACACCGAGCCGGCAGGGACATCCACGGCCTTGTCGGGCGCGCCGTTGGTGCCGGCGTCGACCAACTCGTTGAGGGAGCTGACGGTAAAAACCCGCGGGTTGGATTGACCGAAACGGCCGACCGTGCGGACCTCGTACGCTCCCGGTGGCACGTCGGCCGCGATCGTCACGGCGAATGCCCCGGCCACCGGCTTGGCGACCTTTTCCAAGTCGGTCGGTACGGTCATTTTGGCCGCTCCAACAATGCCTGGGTGGCTAAAGACGAGCTTGCTCGCATCGTCCTGGTCCACACCGGCGATGGTCACGTCCACCGCTGTCCCCGGCTTGCCTCCCGGCGGAAAGATCGAAGTAAGTTGGGTCGCCGGCAGTTGTGCGATGCTGGCGGATGTGAAGCAAAGGCTCAATGCAAGCGCGGAAAAAAAGCCGCGCAGGGCGAAGAAGTCCTTCATGGAATCGCCTCCAAAGGGGTCTGGTTGGGAGGGTGAAGCTCGGGGAACATGCCCACGGTTTGCCGTGAACATGACCTGTCAGGTGGGAGCCGGTTAGGCGGGATTTAATATTTCCAGTTTGCTTCCCTTCGGCCAGGGAAGCAAGCGGTTTGCATTAGTAACCTGCACACGGAGTGTGCGGGTTACTATTAATGGTTGAACAAAAACTCCTTCGTATTAATCAGTGCCCAAACGATGTCTTCGTAGGCCCGCTGCGGGGCGTCCTTGTTCTTTTCAATGTGTGCCAAGGCGATGCCCAGTTCGTCCGGCGTTGGCTGGCGGGCAAAGGCAAGCAAGTAGAGCTCCCGGATCTTCACGTCGCTGGGGCGGGCCTTGTCGTTGGCCAGCGCTGCTGCCTTTCCGTTACCGGCCGTCAGCTTGCCCTGGATTTCGCCGGAGTTGAGCAAATGCAAGCTCTGGGCAAGGTTGGCTTCGCTGGACCGCTCGCATTCGCAAGCGCTCGAGGCTTCCGGCCGACCAAAGACCGTCAGAAAGTAGGAGTTAAAGCCGTTGTCCGGCAGTTGCACGGCTCGGGTGCCCGCAGGAATCGGTCCAAATGACGTCTGTGTGCCGGTCACCTGGTCAATCGCATCCAGCAGCACTTCGGCATTTAGCCGCTTGGGATAATAGCGGGAGAAGTTCTGTTTGTCGTCCTGATTCCACTGGTTGGGCTCGGCAGTGAGCTGATAGACCGAGGAATTGCAAATCGTACGACAAAGGTTTTTCAGATCGAAATTGTGATCGGTAAAGTCTTTGGCGAGCGCTGCCAGCAATTCGGGATTGGATGCGGGGTTGGTCACTCGCATGTCGTCCTCCGGATCAACGAGCCCGCGACCGAAGAAGTGCTTCCAATAGCGATTGACGAGCGAGCGGGAGAAGAAGGGGTTGTCCTTCTGTCCCATCCAGTTCGCCAACTCCTCGCGGGGATCGTTGTCCGCGGCGATATCCAGCGGCTTCGCGCCGAGACCGGTCGGCTTCACACCCTGGCCGGTCTTTGGATTCTGAGCTGACGCGACGCCTCGGCGGTGGAAAATTCGCTCGTCCCCCTGCATCGCCCCCTTTTTCCGCCCGACCTGGGCGAAGAACGCGGAGAAGCCGTAGTAGTCCTGCTGGCTCCAGCGTTCGAACGGATGGTGATGGCAGCGGGCACATTGAATCCGCAATCCCAGGAAGAGCTGCGCCGTATCTTCCACCTGAGCCGACTGGTCCTTCACTTCCCGATACCAGGCGACGGGTGCATTCTTACCCGGTTCACCACTGGCGGTCACGATTTCGCGCACAAACTGGTCGTAAGGCTTGTTCTCGTGCAGGCTCTGGCGAATCCATTCGTGGAATGCAAAGGTCGATGGCTTGTCGTTATCTTGCCGCCGTTTGTTGCGGAGGATGGCGTTCCACTTGTTAGCAAAGTAATCGGCATAGTCGGTGCTTTCGAGCAAGCGGTCGATGACTTTGGCCCGTTTATTCGCGTCTTGGTCGGCGAGAAAGGCGCTGGCTTCGTCGAGGGAAGGCAGCCGGCCGGCGAGATCGACGGTGACGCGGCGGAGGAATGTGGCATCATCACAAACAAGCGAAGACGGCAGGCCCAGCGAAGTCAGTTTCTTGAAGACCTGCTCATCGACATAATTCTTGACTACTGGCAAAGCTTCAATCTTCACGCCGAGGGGAATTGTGGCTCGATAGACGCCGACATTGCCCTGATAACGGGCCATCACGGCGACCGAGCCGGTCAGTTGGCCGGTAGTGACAAGGCCCGTGACGCTCACTTCGGCCATCTCGGTATCATTGCTGTCGAAAGTCGTGGTTCGGGTGACATCTTCCGTCGAGCCGTCGCTGTAATGGGCAATGACAACGATTTGCTGAGTTGTTTCCCGCTCCATCAAGCGCTCGGTCGGAAAAACTTCCACATGCGTGACCTTGGGATCCGTCTCCTTTCCATAGGGCATTCCCTGTTCCACCCAGCGGCGCATCAGCCGATAAGCGGGAGAGTCGTACTCAATGCGCTGGCCGCCGCCATGAGGCAGTCGGGCCGAAGCCTTGAGGAGCAGCAGGCTCTGATCCGGTGCGCCGGGGAACAATCGCCGTCCCTTGCCTTCTTTCACCAGAAACTCAAAGTCTTCCTTCGGCTCAAAACCGAGCAGCGACAGGCGAAAGCCGTTTTGCCCGCCGCTCTTGCCATGGCAACCGCCACCATTGCAGGAATACTTGGTAAAGAGCGGAGTGATTTGATTGGCGAAGTTGATTGGAAGGTCGGAAACCAGGTTCGCGACCTGAACGCTGACCACCGCTTCCACTCCGGGGGCGGCGACCGCCTTAACGACCGCTTTTCCTTCGGCAATGGGCAGGATGAGGCCCGTTTCGTCGACTTTGACGATTCCAGCCGGCTCGGCCTGGTAAGTCGATTTGCGGGTTAAATCGCGAGTCTGCCCGCTGTCATAGTTGCCGGTAATGACGAGTTGCTGCACGGCATCTCGGCCCGAAAGCATCAGCAGCCCATCCTTCGTCCGGCCGCTGTCAAGTGCGATCGAAACGAGCTTGCCGGGGTCGCCCAGGCCAGGAGCCTTGGGTTTCGCGGGAGCGTCAGCGGCGGAAAGCGAAGCAATCCATAAAGCGGGAGCGATGAGTGCGGCTGCAAATAGAGCCACGGCAGGGAGCGATCGTCGCATCGTGTTTCCTTTCCTCAGGCGGGGTAAGGAGTAAGGACCATCCGTAGTAGGCGGGTCTGGGGGCAAAGGTTGCCGCCAGCGATTCTGATTATCACCGGTCAGGAAAGAAAATGCAAGCAAAGCAGACGGCTTTTGAGCCACTAACTTTTTAATCCGCAGGTTTTGCGGATCCACGCAGATTAAAACAAGCCAAGATGTCAAAACCCGATACTTTGTCTTCAGACTGCGAGCATCGACGAGATCTGCGGATAAAAACCGGTGGCCTACACCAACTCTCGCATCGGCTCCACGCCGTTATCCACCAAATATTGTGGCCGGCCGTTCAGATCGTTGATCGTCGCCTTGCGGACGTCGATGCCGAGGTGGTGGTAAAGAGTGGCAAAAACCTCCTGGAATCGTACCGGCCGACTGGCGGGTTCGCCGCCGATGCGGTCGGTGCTCCCGATGATCTGGCCGTGCTTCAGTCCGCCGCCGGCAAGAAGGGCACAGGCGACTTGCGGCCAATGGTCGCGACCGACCTGGGCGGAGATTTTGGGCGTGCGGCCGAATTCGCCCCAAACGAGGACCGCGGTGTCCTTGTCGAGCCCGCGAGCATGCAGGTCTTCAATCAGCGCAGTGAGCCCCTGGTCGAAGACGGGGAAGTCTTCCTTCTCGCGATTGAAAATCGTGTTGTAGCTGCCGCCATGCCAGTCCCACTTGCTGTAATTGACAGTCACGACGCGGGCCCCCGCTTCAATCAGGCGGCGGGCGGCTAGGAAGCTTTGCGGCACGCGGGGTGCGCCGTTTTCGTCGATAAATACCTTCGTATCGCCGGTGCCATATCGCTCGCGGGTTTTCGCATCTTCGCGGGAGAGGTCGAGAGCTTCGGCCAGCTTCGACGACGTGAGCACACCCATCGCCTGCGAAGTGAAGGCATCGAGCCCCTTCATCATGCCGCTCGAATCTACTTCGCGGCGGAAGCGGTCCATGCTTGCCAGAACTTGCTGGCGGCTGGCGAGACGATCCGTCGTGATTCCGTTGAGCACCATATCATTCTTGGTATCCCCCAGCGGACGAAAGCCGGTCCAGGCAGTTCCGAGGTAGCCGGGGCCAGGTTCGTTGTAGGGTCCGTGCGTGGTGGGATAGCACAGGCTGACAAACGGCGGCGTGCTGGCGACGGCCGGCCCTTGCAACCGCGCGACAGCCGAGCCGAGCTGCGGCCAGCCCCCGCCGGGAATGCGGCCCGCTCGGGTCCGGCCGGTGTAACACTGGACGGCATCGTGGTCACCTTGCGCATCCGACAGTGAGCGGATGATTGTGAACTTCTCCATCATCCGGCTCATCCGCGGTAGCAGCTCGCAGATTTCAGTGCCGTTGACATTGGTTTTGATCGGCTTCCAGGGGCCGGCGATTTCCGCGGGGGCGTCCGGCTTGAGGTCGAACAAGTCCTGATGCGGTGGCCCGCCAACGAGATAGACCAGTATCACCGACTTGCACGAATTCTTGATGCCTGCCGCCGACTCTGCCTGCAAGAGTTGCGGTAGGGTAAGCCCCGCCGCCCCCAGCGCCCCGATTTTCAAGAAATTCCGCCGCGAAACACCGTCGCACAAGCGGCCACGGCTTTCGCTACGGTCCCTAGGTTCGAGAATATTGAGCATTCCAGCAGGCTCCAAGGTATTGCGGCATCTCCGACACCGCTTGGCAATATATCAAAAGCGGTTGATGAGTGCAAAGGAAAATATTGAGGGCCATGAGAGATTCCGAAGCATCCCAGGGAGAGTTAGAATCAGCGCAGTCGGTCCTCAGTTGGCCAGTTTCCCCAAGTCGCAGCACGCAAGTATCGGACAATGCTCCCAATCATTCTCATCGTCCTGTCGGCCATCGCTGCCATCGTGGTGTTATTCCTCCTTGTCGTCGCATTTCAGCCGTCGGAGTTTCGCGTCGAGCGAAAGGCGACCATGGTTGCCTCTCCCGAGGTCGTGTTCGGCTACGTCAACAATTTCCACAAATGGAACGACTGGTCCCCTTGGGCCAAACTCGATCCGACCTCGAAGGAGACTTACGACGGTCCAGCGTCCGGGACTGGAGCGAAATTCGCCTGGGATGGGAACAAAGAGGTCGGTCAAGGACGGATGACCATCAAGGAGAGTCGGCCAAGCGACATGATCCGAATCAAGCTCGAATTCATCAAGCCTTTCACCTGCACCAACACCGCGGAATTCACCTTCCAGCCCCAGGGAAATCAAACCCTGGTCACCTGGGGGATGACCGGCCACAACAACTTCATGGGCAAGGCGTTTGGCTTGTTTATGAACATGGACAAGTTGATCGGCGGCGATTTCGAGAAGGGATTGGCCAGCCTGAAAACGCTGGCCGAAGCGAACGGATAGGAATTCAAACCACTTTATTCCAACTCATTATTCGGGAGTCATCTATGAAGTACGTCGATGGTTTTGTGGTGCCGGTTCCCAAGAAGAACCTCAAGGCTTACGCCAAGATGGCCGCCTTGGGGGGGAAAATCTGGATGGAACATGGTGCGCTCGAATATTTTGAGTGCGCTGGCGATGATCTGGATGTGAAATACGGGATGCCATTCAAGAAGGGCATCAAACTAAAGCCGAGCGAGACCGTCGTCTTTGCATTCATTGTTTACAAGTCACGGGCTCATCGCGACCAGGTGAACGCCAAGGTGATGAAGGACCCTCGCATGCATTCAGCCCCTAAAGACATGCCGTTTGATTGCCAGCGGATGATGTGGGGCGGGTTCAAAACGCTCGTGGAACATTCCTGAAATGAAGGATGCACCGAAAGGCCCGCAATCACCGCGCCGCTGGCTGACCTTCAGCCTGCGGACGATGTTCATTGTCGTCACGGTGCTATGCTGCTGGTTGGGATGGGAATCGAGCGTCGTGCGGCAGCGGAAGTCCCTGCTTCAGGAATTCAGCCCCCAGGCCAGCCTGCAAATCACCACAATGAAGCAATGGGTGAACAACGCTCCGCCGGGGACAACGCGGATTCCGCCAGCCTCAGTGTCGTTCCTCCGCCGCTTGCTGGGGGACGAAGCGATTCAAGAAATCGGCTATAGCACGCACTATCAACCGCTAACCGAAGCCGACCGGGCGAGGTTATCGCGTGCCTTCCCAGAAGCGAGGATCCATGAGATTCAATATGACCACCACCTGATGGAGCCTTGTCATCCAGGTTGTTTTCCGCGCGGAACGTTGGTGGATTCGCCGGACGGCCGGCGGCTCATCGAGACTATCGAAATGGGGGATGTGCTTACCACCATGAGCCTCAGTGGAGAAGCTCAGTCCGCGACAGTGACCTCGGTCTTCGTCACGACCAACGTCCTCTGGAACATCCGCACCGAGGCAGGAAGCCTGCTTACTACCAAGATTCAGCCCCTTTGTCTGGCGGGCGGAAAGATCAAAGCCGCGGGCGAACTTCAGCCGGGGGATATGGTCCTGCATCGTGATGGTACTAATGTCCGCCCCGTTCGAGTGCTGGAGGTTGCCTCTGCGGAGCGGGTCGCGCAGGTATTCAACGTCGTTCTGGGAGATTCTGAAATCTTTGTCGCAGGCGGATACCTCGCTCGCAGCAAGCCGCCGCTGGAAGTTGCGGCTAAATAGTCCAGTCTTTTGTGGAAAAACCTTTATCCAAGAACCCATCAACGAGAATCCAACGGAGTAACTCATGTCCTCAGTCCGTGTCCTCGTCGGCACCAAAAAAGGTGCTTTCATTCTCACCGCTGACGGCAAACGCCAAAAATGGCAGGTCGACGGCCCACTCTTTGGTGGCTGGGAGATGTACCATCTCAAGGGCTCGCCGGTCGATCCGAACCGGATTTATGCCTCGCAGACGAGCGGCTGGTTCGGGCAGATCATTCAGCGGTCCAGCGACGGCGGCAAGACGTGGGAGCAGCCCGGTACGCCCGCCGGCGAACCGACCACTACTCCCGAAGGCATGCCTAAGGGTGAGAGCAACAAATTCGTCTATGACACGTCAGCTGAGACCGGCAAGCCCCTCACCACGCACCAGTTTTACGACGGCACGCAGAAGCCGTGGGTGTTCAAGCGGGTCTGGCATCTGGAGCCGTCGCTCACCGACTCGGACACGGTTTATGCGGGGGTCGAGGACGCAGCTCTCTTCAAGACGACCGATGGAGGCCAGTCTTGGCATGAACAGGCCGGCCTGCGCGCCATCCAGGGAGAGAAGTGGGGGCCCGGTGCGGGGGGCATGGGGCTCCACACCATCCTTCTCGACCCGACCAATCCCCAGCGGATCTACATCGCCATCTCGGCCGCGGGGGCATTCCGCACCGACGATGGAGGCAAGTCGTGGAAGGTGATCACCAAAGGACTCAAGTCGCAGTACATGCCGGACCCCACTGCCGAGATCGGCTTTTGCGTCCACAACATGGCGATGAATCCCAAGCGTCCGAATGTGCTCTTCATGCAGCTCCACTGGGACGTGATGCGGAGCGACAATGGGGGCGACCTGTGGCACGAGGTGAGCGGCAACCTGCCGACCGACTTCGGTTTCCCAATTCAGGTTCATGCCCACGAACCGGACACAGTCTACGTCGTCCCGATCAAGAGCGACTCGGAACACTATCCTCCCGAAGGCAAACTGCGTGTCTACCGCAGCCGCAGCGGAGGGAACGAGTGGGAAGCCCTCACCAAGGGACTGCCGCAAAGCGATTGCTACGTCAACATCCTCCGCGACGCGATGGCTGTCGACAAACTCGATTCCTGCGGCATTTATTTTGGCACCACGGGTGGGCAAGTCTATTGCTCGCCGGATTCGGGCGATAACTGGCAGTCTATCGTGCGTGATTTGCCGCCGGTGCTGTCGGTGGAAGTGCAGACGCTGGCGTAATCAGGGTAAAAAGGACTTGCCTCCCCCCATGGTTCGAGTCGTTATACCCTTCCATCTCCGTACCCTCGCCCGTGTCCAGGGCGAGGTCCAGCTGGAGGTGGAAGGTCCGGTTACCGTGCGGGCCATTCTCGATGCACTCGAGGCCCGCTTTCCCATGCTCCGTGGCACCATCCGCGACCATGTCACGCTCGACCGCCGCCCCTTCCTGCGGTTCTTTGCTTGCGAGCAGGATTTCTCTAATGAACCGTCGGAGGTTCTTCTCCCCGAAGGGGTGGCCACCGGAGCGGAGCCGTTTTTGATTGTCGGAGCGCTGGCCGGGGGATAGTACAATCGGAGTTCCGCAGTCTTTAACCTCATGCCATTTCAACACTCCATGCTCACTCCCTACCTTGGCCGCATTTCCGCCGGCGAAAACCTGACGATGGAGGAAATGGCCGCAGTGATGGCCGAGGTGATGGCCGGCCGTTGTCGTGAGAACGAGATTGCCTTGCTGCTCACAGCGCTCAAGGCGAAGGGGGAGACGGCGGACGAAATTGCCGGTGCGGCGCTTGTGATGCGTCAAAACATGACGCCGATTCGTTCGACTCGGCAGGGGATTGTCGATACATGCGGAACGGGTGGCGTCGGCTCCAACATCTTCAACGTCAGCACCGCGGCCGCCATTGTGACGGCGGCGGCTGGTGTGCCGGTGGCCAAGCATGGAAACCGCAGCGCTACGAGCAAGAGCGGCTCAGCGGATGTTTTGCAATCGCTGGGTGTCAACATCGCGGCCCCTGTCGAAACCGTCGAGCGCTGCCTCGAAGAGCTGGGCCTATGCTTTTGCTTTGCTCCGTCCCTTCACCCGGCGATGAAGCACGTCGCCGCCGTCCGCAAGCAGCTCGGCACGGCGACCATTTTCAATCTCCTCGGGCCTCTCTGCAATCCTGCCCGGGCGAGTTACCAGGTTTTGGGTGTCGGCAAACCGGAACTTCAGGGAATGATGGCTGAAGTGCTGTTGCGGCTGGGGACGGAGCGAGCCGTAGTCGTTGGAGGGGACGGAATGGGAGAAGTAACCGTCACGGGGCCGACGGAGGTTCGAGAGGTGACGCCCTCCGGTATTCGGACTTTTACCTGGCAGGCGGCGGACTTTGGCCTTAGCTTCGCGGGAAAAGAATCCCTGGTCGTCGATGGCCCCCAGGCCAGCGCGGCCATCATTCGAGACGTGCTCGCCGGCCAACAAGGTCCACCGCGCGACATGGTCCTCATCAATGCCGCAGCGGCATTGTGGGTTGCCGGTTTCGCCGCATCGCCGCGTGATTGTGCGCTGCGAGCAGCGGAGGCGATCGATACACGCGCCGCCCAAGGGTTGCTCGCCGAGCTAGCTCGGGAAAGCAATCGATGAAGACTCCGCTGTGACGGGGCCTCGTGAGCCTCGTTTCTACGGTCCCAGTACTAAGTAGGGCTTGATGGCCGGCCAGAGACTATTGATCGCCCATTGAGGAATCGCGTAGAGGGAGCACGCCGTTATGGAAAGGAAGGCAAACCATACGAGCGCATCGGACCAGCGCGACGGTGCCAGTCGCTGATCCGTGCGGTAGTAGCGGAGGTAGAGCGCCGCGCCGGAAATGATGGGCAGTGTCGCGGCCTGGAAGAAGCCGCCGATGATGACCATCATCTTGGGATCGCCCCACATCAGGTACAGCACCAGCCCGATGATCGGTAAGGAGATGCTGAACCGCCGAATCCACTGCTTTCTCAACTCCGGACGGCCGGCGTAGTTGACGGCCTTCGTGAGCCCCACAAAGTCGGCCAGCAATCGTCCATTTCCAGCCGACGAAACGTACAGGGTTTTGAACAGCACCGCCCAAGCGCCGATGAGGAAGAACAGTTGCGTCCATTTGCCGAAGGCGGGGACATACATCATTGACAAGGTCTCGATCATCTTAGATTTCTCCGGATGCAATCCCTGGCGGTGCAGAACGGTGGCACCGAGGATGTAGAACGCCACAGTGGCCACCGTGAAGACGATCATGCTGACCCAGGCATCCAGAACCATCACCCGCATCCAGCCGCGAGCCCGCTTGGCCCAAGCCGGATCGTCCGATTGAGGGCCTGTGAAGCGGGCGTAACCTTTTTCCAGGCACCAGTAGGGATAGGCAAAGAGCTCGCTGGCCCCGACTCCGGTGATGCCGAACGTGCTGAAGGCCGCGGAAATCGCCAGGCCGCTCAGGCCCAGGATTTTTAGCGAAAACCCGTCTTGCAAGTCCGACATCCGGAACGGAAATCCGGTCGACGGCAGGAGGGCGACGCAGATCACCGTGACCAGCGTAACACCAGCGACAAGAATCGTGGTAATCAGTTCAATCCGCTTGTAGCCGCCCCAGAGGAGCAAGAGGACCGCCGAGAAGGCCGTCAAAATGGCCCAGGGGTGTTCGGGACGATTGCGAATGGCAGCGGCGAGCGACGGCAACATGCCAGTGAGTGAATCGGCCAGCCACACCGAGACGCCCGGAAACGCCAGGTTCAGCGCCTGGCCCACACCCCCCGCCATCGCGCCCAATTGAAAAATGGTGGCCAGCATCATGATCAGCCACCACCAGCCGATCCAGTGAGTCCCCAGGCGCGGTCCGGGCAACGAGTCGAGTGCGGTCAGGGTCGGTTTTCCGGACGAAATTGCATATCGGCCAAGTTCGATCTGCACGAAGACCTTGATGACGCAGCTAAACAAGATCAGCCACAAAAAGACGAAGCCGTAGTCCGCGCCCAGGCCGGTCGTCAGGAGCAACTCGCCCGATCCGACAATGCTTCCCGCCAGGATGATCCCTGGGCCAATCTTCGTCAGCGCTTTCCATAGACTGTCCGGCGGTGCCTGAATGGTCTTGTCAGAAACTAAATAGGCATCGTCATGTGTGTTTTCGGCCATGGCGAGCATCTTAGAGGAATCGCTGCGCCAGCGAAACTGTGGCTACGTTCCGGAATCCCTGACTTTCATGATCTTTCTAATGCGATTCAACGGGATTCTCCGGTCGGTTACTCGTCACGCCCGACCAACATGGACCGCATGACCTCATGCAGTCCATGGAGTTTGCCCCAAGAAACAACCCCGGCTTGAGCAAAAGGTCGAAACCTCCTGCCCAAGCCGTAGGGGTGTGCCGGTCAGGCGGAGACCGGCGACACTGCGGTGTCCGCATTGGTCCTGACTAACTAAAGATGTACCCTTCTTCGCCATGCTGGGTCACATCAAGTCCCTGCTGCTCTTCGTCCTCGGTGACGCGGAGGCCCATGGTGGCGTCGAGAACCTTGAGTAGCACAAACGTGACGACAATCGCCAGAACCCAAGTGATTCCGACCGCGGCAAGTTGCCCGATCAGGAGTTCGATCCGGCCATCGACCAGGCCCACTGCCTTACCGTCGCTGACCAGCGCGGTATCGCAAACGTGCACCGTGGCGAACACGCCCGTCAGAATGGCTCCCAAGGTTCCGCCCACGCCGTGGACACCAAAAACGTCCAGTGCATCGTCGTATCCGAAGGCAGCCTTGAGCTTTGTGCAGGCTAGGAAGCAAACCACACCCGCGGCCACACCCATCACCAGAGCGGGCATCGGCTGGACAAAGCCCGAGGCGGGAGTGATGCAAACGAGCCCAGCCACTAGCCCGGACGCGGCACCAAGTACCGATGGCTTGCCGCGAGTGACCCATTCCATGCCCGCCCAAGCCAGAGCCCCGGCTGCTGCGGCAAAGTGGGTGACGCAGAAGGCGCTGGACGCGAGACCATCCGAGGCCAATTCGCTGCCGGCATTGAAGCCAAACCAACCGACCCACAGCATGGCGGCTCCCAGGACCGTGTACGTCAAGTTATGGGGGGGCATGTTAATTTTGCCGTAGCCCACTCGCTTGCCAATCAGCAAGGCGCAGATCAGGGCAGAGACGCCCGAGCTAATATGCACGACCGTGCCTCCGGCAAAATCGAGCGCTCCACCGGCAATTCCATTGCCGGTAGCACCATCTTTCACATAACCCAGCAAGCCTGCATCCCAGACCCAGTGGCAGAGAGGGCAATAAACGATAGTCCCCCACAGGATCGTGAACACAACCATCGTGCTGAACTTCATCCGCTCGGCAAAAGCCCCCACAATCAGAGCGGGAGTAATGATAAAGAACATGCCTTGGAACAGCATGTGGGTGAGCATCGGGATACGCCACGCAAAGTCGGCGTTGAACATCGGGGTATCGACCGTGTTCGTCGTGGCATTGAATTGGCGTTGTACGCCGTTCATGAAGAGATATTCGCCATTTCCGATGTAGGGGTTAGAACCGCCGAAGGCAAGCGAATATCCATAAACGGCCCAGATCACGGTCATCAGACCCATTAAGAAAACGCACTGCATCAGCACGCTAAGCACGTTCTTCTTTCGCACCAGACCGCCGTAAAACATCGCTAAGCCAGGCGCTGTCATGAACAGCACCAAGGCCGAGGAGGTGAGCATCCAGGCGTTGTGGCCAGCCAGGGCGGCGTCGTCCGCCAGGACTTTGACATCGGCGATCGTTGGAGCTGCCTTTTCCGGTGTGGGTGCTGCGACAGCCGCACCTTCGACCGGCGCTGCTTCCGCAGCCTTAGTCTCCTCCTTGTTCTCCTGGGCACGAGTTGGTTGCCAACTCATGCTAAAGACTAGAGCCATTGCCAAAAATGTCAGAGCGCAACACCACTTTGCCGGTCTACTGATTTTCATCTCAATTCCGCCTTGTTGAGGACCACGTGGACGCAAACCGGCGAAGCCAATGCACCGCCGGCTGACCGGCAATTAGGCCGCAGGCCCAACCGAGGGTCAGTTCTCGACCGAGTCGATAGCAACGATTGTGCCGCTGGGCCAAAGAACGCCCTAAGCAAGTGAGATTTGGCCTTTAAGGCAGGAAAGCCCCCCAAACGATGACTTTGCAGCGGAGACGGCTTCTTACCGCGGCTGGGATTTCAAGCCGCCGATGCCTCAATTTGTCGCAAGCCTGACGGGAGTTTCGGCAAAGCTTTGCGCAATCGACATGACTACTTTAGCGTTGTGATCCACACAAACGGCTTGTCGGCTTCGTCCAGCCGGACTTCGGTCTTGCATTTGACCTGGGTGAGCAGCTTGTCGAGGATGCGGGCGTAGCTGAGGCTGGCCTTGGGGAGGCTGATCTTCGCCTTCAGATCCACTCGCTGGCGGGCCAGCGAATTCTGATCGATCAGAAACGGCGCATTCACCCTCTTTTGAATCACTGCCAGCGATTCATCGAGCGGCGTGTCGGTAATCTCTGCATTGAGCGTCTTGAACAGGTCCGGCAGCAAGTGCCCCTTTCCCTTGTCCGATGGCCAGCCGACCGGCCACGATTTTTCCACTTTGCGGCTATCGGTTATTTTGAGGTCAATGGCGTCCCCTCTTCCTTTCACCGGCACAAAGACCAGCCCCGCCGGCCGCAGCACTGCCGCCAGAGAGGTGCCGCTGGAAACTCCCAAGAGCTGATCCGGAAAGGGCTCGGCAGAATCGAGGGCCAGATCCGCACCGGAATCAAGCGTCACCTGGAGCGAGAGTTTGCCGGTAAGCTTTTCCACGATGTCACGGGGCTTTCCCCCCGCCGTCGAAAAATCGACCGGTCCTGACAGGGCCTCGTGCACAGCCGCCAATTGCTTGGGGAGCAGGCCGAACGCACCCGGCACGGCAGAAAGACCCTCTTCTCCTCCTTGCTTGAGCTTGTCCATCCATTTGCCGATGGCCACTCGGTCCCCCAGCTTGAACTTGGCCCCCTTGAGAATCAGGTTGCCACCAGGCGCGAGCAGCCCTTTCACTCGATAGACGGGGGATTTCTCACTTCCTTCCATGATGATTTCCGGAACGTCGTCCTCGGTCCCGGCCCGAATCTTCACCCCTTCCAAGTCGAGCTTCTGCAACATCGCCAACCAGTCGCGAGTCTGCTCGAACGGAAACGAGCCGACGGTCACGAGCTCCAAATCGACACGGCCATCGGCAGCGAAAACGATGTTGCCAAGCGAGGACAAAAGTAGAATGAGTGCCAGCGGTAAAGCGCGGGGGGAAAACATTTGCCTTCTCCAGTGGGAACAGCCTTGTCGCCCAATTATAGCCCGGTTTTCCCAGTCGGACCGGCGGACTAGGCTGTGGGGATGGAACTTTCCGCCACCACGTTCGGCTATTGCACCAACGTCCATGCCAACGCCAGCCTGGAAAAGACGCGGGCGAACCTGGAAAAGCATGCCCTGGGAGTCAAGCGGCGGATCAGCCCCCATGCGCCGATGGGGATTGGCCTCTGGCTCTCCGCGAATGCCGCCCTGGAACTGGTTTCATCGGGACAAGTTCCCCAATTCGCCGCCTGGCTCCGCGAAATCGGCCTGGTCCCGTTTACCATGAACGGCTTTCCCTACGGCGACTTTCATGAGCCGGTGGTGAAGCACAAGGTCTACCGACCGACGTGGTACGAGCCGGCCCGGCTGGAGTACACATTGCAACTGGCGGAGATTCTGGACCAGCTCTTGCCGTCGGGAGTGGAAGGGAGCATCTCCACTCTTCCCATTGCCTGGCCCGTAAAACTGGGAGAGCCGCTCGAATCCGCTCGTCTGGAGTCGGCAGCGGCAAACTTGCGAAAGGTGGCCAGCGGGCTGGCAGAGCTCGAAGCTCGCACTGGCCGTCTCATTTACGTCTGCATCGAGCCCGAGCCGGGCTGCGTGCTGGACACAGCCGGCGACATCGTGGCGCTCTTTCAGGATTACTTACTGCGGGGCGGCGACGAGAGCCAGGTCCGGCGGCACCTGCGAATCTGTCACGACATTTGCCACTCGGCGGTGATGTTCGAAGATCAGGCCGGCGCGATTCACGACTACGAAGCTGCCGGCATCGAAATTGGCAAGGTGCAAGTCTCGTCCGCGGTCGGCGTCGACTTTGAATCGCTTCCCGCCGCCGATCGCCAAAGTGCGCTGGAATTGTTGCAATCCAAATTCGTCGAACCCCGCTACTTGCATCAGACCAGCGTCCGGGCCGGTGACCAAACCACGCTCTACGAAGACCTCCCTCTCGCCATTGCCGAGGCTAAGCCGATCGGCCAATGGCGGACCCACTTTCACGTTCCGATCTACTGGGAGGGGATCGACCCGTTGCAAACTTTCCGCGACCAAATTCAGCCCTGCATCCAGGCCGTTCTCGACCATTCGAACTGCCGCCATTTCGAGGTCGAAACTTATGCCTGGGGAGTTCTGCCGCCGGAGCTGCAACACGCGGAGCTGGCCGAAGGGATCGCCCGGGAAATGGAGTGGTTCAAGAATCTCTGCGCGACACAAGCCTGACGCGCCAGCGAAGGAGACGGTCTTCTTCTTGACGAGTTCGTAGGGTGCATGAGGAACACGAAATGCACGCGTAATCCGCACTGAAGTCAGCGGGAATCACGCGTGCATTTCGCTGGCGCTCATGCACCCTACTTCTAATTCAAATCCGGACTGTAGCCAGGCGCTCCCTGATCAGCGGCCAGGTCGGAGCCGGTGGCAAAGAAGGCGTCAGCTGCGGCGCCGCCCCAAAGAGTGTCGACAAAGTCGTCGTCACCGGCGGAGCCAAAGCCACCGAGGCTGGCGAGCGTCGGTGTCGGTCCCCACAGGGCCATCAGGGCCGCCAGGGCCAGGTCGGCCGCGTCTCCCCTGGCCAGGCTGTTGCTGCCGGCACCATTCGATTCGTCGCCGACCACCACATCCGAGCCATCCTCGCCGTTGACAATGTCCTGGCCGCCACCACCGATGAGGATGTCGTTGCCCGACCGTCCGTAGAGAGCGTCGTTGCCGGCGCCACCGGCTACAAAGTCGTTCCCTTCGCTGCCGCTGGCCACATCCACTCCGCTGCCGCCGTAGATGCGGTCGTCGCCGGACTGGCCGTCGAGCTGATCACCACCCTGCCCGCCGTTGATGTAGTCCGCGCCGGCACCCGTGTTGATGATGTCGTTGCCACCCTGGCCATAGGTCGTGTCGTTGCCGCCGTAGGTGTTGATCTGGTCGTTTCCGGTGCCGGCCTGGGAAGCAACCGCCGGGTCATCCGTGGCCGGGTTGAAGTCGTCACCCCAGATCTCGTCATTCCCGCCGACCGCCGCTCCGTTGAGCCGGTCGTTCCCCGCGCCACCCACGATCAGGTCGTTCCCGTATCCACCGGTGAGGATGTCGTCCCCCAACTCGCAGAAGACGGCGGCGTTGAGGCGGGTGTTGTACATCGTGATGGTGTCGTTTCCGCCGCGGCCGTAGACGAAGATCCGCGAGGGAGTAGCCCCACCCGTGGTGTACGGCCCATAGTTGCCGCCCGTCGTCGGATAGAAAATGTTGCCGATGCGAATCCGGAAGACGGGATTCACCTGGGCGGCGCTCATGAACTGGATGTAGTCGGCGTTGTCGGTGGCGCGGACAAAGAAGTCGCCGATGGCCGTGTTGGTCAGCACACCGCCGTCGTACAGGTCAATGTCCTCGATGCCGTTGTAGCGGAAGCTCACGGTGTTGGCTGCGTCCGCATAACCGCCGTTGGTGTCCACGATCACGACCGGATTGACCGTCGCGCCGCTGTCGGTGGTGGTCAGGTCCAGGAACAGACGATCCGGGCTGGTCAGCACGGGATCGGTTCCGGGATTGACCGGACCGGTCGTTTTGGCGTTGGCATCGCCATTGATGATGATCTGCGTCTGGCCCGTGGCGAGGACCGGGCGGATGTGATCCGCCGCGGCTGCACCGCCGAAGTTGTCCCCACCGGCGTCGCCGAAGAGGCGGACGAAATCGAGCGAGGCGTTCGTGAGGCTGTCGGCGACGTGCAGGAACATGTTATCGACCCCGCCGCTGCCGCGGACATTTACCGAGACCAGGCCATTGAAGCTGGTGGGACTGGCGACCGCGCCGCCGAGAGTGGTAGTGAGTATGTCCCCCGCGCTGGTGGCGGTGACATCCAGGATGGCGATGTTGCTGTAGGTGTAGTCCGTGCCAGGGGAGCCGCCGAGCCCTTCCACCGTGGTGTGGGTGACGGTGGCCGTGTCGCCCGAGACATCCAGCGAGTCGTTCAGCAAGAGGATGTTCCCTCCGCCGAATCCATCCACGGTGACCGCGGCCGTGATGCCGTCGAGGGCCGTCGCGGTGGGACCGGTGACTTGGAAGACATCGCTGTCTGCGGCACCATTCATCGACGCGCCACCGGGAGCGGCCAAAGCACCAAAGATGTTGGCGAAGGCCCCCGCCCCGGGGTCGGCGTTACCAGCGTCGATGTTGATCGTAGCCGTGGTCGCCGCGCTGATGGAAGCGGTATTGGTGAGGATGAAGTCGTCCCCCGCGTTAAACGTCAAAGAGGCAGTCGTATCGGTGACGGCGACTCCGGGGAGAATCAGCAGGTGGTCTCCCGCCCCGGCGGAGTCGGTCGCCGTGTAGGTCATGCCGCCGCTGGTCGTGGCGCTGGCCGCGATGGTGAGCGGGCTGTTAGCCGTGATCAGGCCGTTTCCACCCATACCGCTGACCGACGTGGGACCACTCAGATCGTCCAGCGTCAATCCACCGGCCATGTCAGTGACAAAGATGCCGCCGGACGTGTTGTTGCTGACATCCAGCCTCATGGCATCCAATTCAATCGTCGGCCCGCTGCCGGCAGCTCCGACCCCCGTCGCCGCCGACAGGATCACGCCGCCGCCGTTGGCGTTAATGTCGAGCGCCGCGCCGCCATCGGCATCGGTGATTGCGCCCGACGACGTTGTAACCATCACGGCGCTATTCGTGGCGTTCCCAGTCTGCACGTGCGAAAGCTGGATGTTTCCATCGGCACCCAGTGTCATTAAGCCCGTGCCGCTAGTGGCCGATGTGCCGTCGGCCATCGTAATGACGCCGTTAGCAGTGGCAGTGGACGCTTCATAGTCGATCGCGCCGGAATTGGCGGCAAAAACGGTCCCCACATTGTGCAGGATATTCGCAGCTGCACTCAGCGAAATGTTGCCGCTACCACCGAAAGAGACCACGTTGGCATTGAGAATCAGGTCCGAAGGCGCACCGCCGCTCGCCCCAACCAAAGCAAGTCCGGTCACGTGTCCAAATCCCGAGGGGCCAACGAAGGTGCTGGCTCCCGTCGTTGTATTGATGCGATAGACATCGGCGTCGCCACCGGCGTAGAGTTGGCCATCCGGGCCGAATTCCAAACTGCCTGCGCGGAAGCCGGTGTTTCCAACAACAGTCGCTGCACCTGTGATCAGGTTAATGGTATAGAGGTTCGCCGGCCCTGGGCCTCCGGCAATGCCGTACATGATGCCAGCGGCCGCATCGTAGGCGAGTCCCGAGATCGGCCCCACTCCCGTGGGTCCCACAAGAGTGGAAGTCCCCGCGAAGGGATTGAGGATGCGTAGTTGCGATGGCGATGCTCCGCCTCCGGCAAAGATAACTGTGCCATACAATGTTCCGCCAACCCATTCGAGGCCGGTGTAGGAACCGCCATTGGGAATGGGACCGCCGATTACGCCACCGGTAAGGGGGTTAAACTCTTGTCCCTGGAAGGCTCCATCGGGAAATTGCGAAAAGGCCCTTCCAGACAGCGGATCGTACTCGATTTCCGTCGATCCCGATGGCAAAACGCCAACGAATGTCCCGGTACCAGTAGCGAGGTTGACCGTGAAGTAGTTTCCGGATCGGTCGCTACCATAAAGTATCTCACCGCCGGTCGGCCCAATCAAGGCAAGTCCGGTCACGGTCCCAAATCCCGCGGGGCCAACGAAGGTGCTGGCACCTGTTGTTGTATTGATGCGATAGACATCGCCGCCGCCGCCGGCATAAAGCTGGCCATCCGGGCCGAATTCCAAACTGCCTGCCCGGAAGCCGGTGTTTCCGACCAGGGTCGCCGCACCGGAGGAGAGGTTGATGGTATAGAGATTCGCCGGCGCTGAACCTCCGGCGATGCCGTACATGATGCCGGCGGCCGCATCGTAGGCGAGTCCCGAGATTGGCCCCACTCCCGTGAGTCCCACCAGGGTGGAAGTGCCTGCGAAAGGATTGAGGACACGTAATTCAGACGGCGAGGCTGGACCTGCAAAGATCACCGTTCCATAGAGCGTTCCTCCAACCCATTCGAGTCCCGTGTAAGAACCGCCATTGGGAACTGGCCCATTGCTACCGAAACCGGCACCTGTACTGGGGTCGAATTCCTGGCCCTGGAAAGCTCCGTCGGGAAATTGGGAAAATGCCCGTCCCGAAAGCGGATCGTATTCTATTTCCGTCGATCCAGACGGCAGGGCGCCAACAAATGTCCCAGCGCCGGTGGCAAGGTTGACCGTGAAGTAGTTTCCGGATCGGTCGCTACCATAAAGGGTGTCAGCCGAGCTTCCGGAAGCGGAGGTAAGGGTTACCGTGCCGCCACCTGAATTGACGACATCTTCATTGACCGTCAGGTCGCCTCTGGCAACCAGGTTGATGTTTCCACCTGTCGCGGAGACCCCAAAAACGCCACTAATGTTGCCGATGGCCAGATCGTCGGATTCTTCAATATCCACGCCTCCTGTTCCGCCGCCGCCTTCCACGCTCGTGACGGTGGTGTCGAGATGGACCCCTGCACCGCCGATGGCAACGAGATTGAGCGCCACGATTTCAATCGGCACAACTCCCGCGCCGAAATCGCTAATCGAGCCCGTGCCGGTCAGAAACGCGCTGCCGGTTGTTTGCAACCCGCCACCAGTGAAGTTGATGGTCTGAATCGCGCCGCCGATGCCGACGTTTCCAGACCCTGCTCCCAGGTTGATCATCGAAGTGGGGAAGTTGACCGTGTCGCCACCGGCCCCATTGATGAAGAGGTCGGCGCTGAACGGGCCGCCCCCCCCTTCCAGCGAATCGAGGCTGTTGAAATTGAATGTGTCGCCGCCATTCAGGTTGATGGTCAGCGACCCGGTCGGATTGACGAAGGCCACCGACTCAGCCAGCGTGGAACTGATCGTGGAAACCATATCCGCTGCCCCGCCCGAATTGGCCAGTGTGACCGTCTCTGGCCCGCCGGTGAACGTGAGGACGCGATTCACCACATTCAGGTTATCCGTGATCGGCTCCAGGCCGGTGTAAACCACCGGGTATCCATCGATGGTCACGTTGCCGTCGGATGGGCTGAGGAAAGTATGCGTAATATCCGTGAAGACCCCCGAGCCGCTGAGGACGAGGGCATCCCCCGGCGGGCCGCTGGTCGGATCGCCGCCACTATAGAAAATCGGCTTGGCGGTGGTTGTCACCGAGGAGTCGACGGTCAGTAGGTCGTTTCCGCCGAGAGTGTTGACCTGAATGTTGGAGCTGATGGAGGAGATGGGCGTGCTTACGGTATGGGGATCCACCAAGGTGCTGCCGGCAAGGGCTGCCAAAGGGTTGACGGGGTCATGCACCAGGATGTTCCCTCCTACCCTGCTGAGGAGCAGCAGGTCGTTGGTATCGCCCCCCGCGGTATCCGTAATGACCAGATTACTGGAGCCATCCAAGCCCACCGTGGTGGTGGGGGCGGGCGGGGCGGGGAAGTCCTTGGCAATCCAGGGTTCAATTCCGGTCGAGCCATCGTCCGCGGAGAAGTAAAGAGCAGAGCCAACGGCAGTCAGGCTATCTGGAAAGGACGAAGCACTGCCCGCAGCAATCTCTCGCACCAGTGTGGGGGTGGAGCCGTTCAGGTACCAAAGCTCTCGGCCGTTGATTCCTGCTTTTGTCCCCGCGAAATAGAGTGTTCCCGCGACATTCGTGAGCTGATCGGGGCTCATGCCGATGGTCAGCGGCAGCGAGGTGATGGTCGTGCCGTCGCTAGTGTAGATGCCATTTACACCGGCCGAAGTGCCAACGAAATAGAGCAGGCTGCCAATGCTGGCGAAGGAGGAAGTGCTGGGAACGGTGACCCCGATTGGGTCCGAAACGAGTTGAGTTCCGCCCGAATGGGTGCGCCAAAGTTTTGTCGAGGTTCCGTTGAATGCTTTGAAGAATAGATTGGTGCCGGCGACGGTGAATTTGGATGGGTCAGAAGAAGCCGAGCCCGGGTTGATATCCATCACGATATCCACCGAAGTGGGCCCGGTAACTTTGAATAGTTCCTGCCCGGTCGTCGGGGAGCCGCGAGAACCGGAAAAATAAGGTGTCCCGCCAAAGTCCACCAGGCGCTGCGGCAAATAGCTTCCGGTGCCGCTGGTAATGCTCAGGACTTGGACGCTGACGCCGTCATAAACGTAGATTCGCGAGAACGATGGCGGAGCGGTCGGCGTCGCCGCAAAGTAGAGCTTGCCACCCGATACCAGCATCTCAGAGGGGTTGAGCCCAGCCGTCCCCGCAACCAGACTGGCGGCTGCGATACCATCGGTATGCCACAGTCCTTTTCCGGTCCCATTATCGGCGACAAAATAGATCTCACCATTGAAGCTGATCAGGCTCTCGGGGAGCGAAGTGCTGCTGCCGGCCCGAACGTCAAATACTTGCGGGGCGCTGACACCATCCGTGCCCCAGACTTCTTTCCCGGTTGCGGGAGTGGTGGCAGCGAAGAACAATCGGTTGTTGGCCACCGTCAGCAGCGTTGGCAAAGAACTGAGAGTGGGGTGCAAATCCGCAAAAAGACTGGCCGCCGATCCATCGCTTCGCCACAGTTCCACTCCCGACGTGCCGTCATCTGCACTAAAGTAAGTATTGCTGCCAAGCGCCATAAAGCCGCTGGGTCCGGAATCACCACCCGCCATGATGTCCTGGATCAGAGCTGCATCGATGGCGAGCACACGGCGCTCTTCAAGTCGCTCAAAGAAGAGTCGGCGACGACGCTTGGGAGAGATTCTTTGGAAAAAAGAATGGGGCCCTGTCGCGCGGGGTCGGTGCACCATGGCGTCCTCGGTATGTAAATATCTTCGCTGGGTTCGCCTTCTAGAAAAACGCGTAAAATCCATGCCGACTATAGTGTTTTGATCTTGGTGATTCAACTACTTGGCTTGAAATAGTGACAAAAACGGAGTTTCCATGCTGATTCACGCCGTTGACCACCCCGAACTTCCTCCGCTGGAAATGCCTGCTCGCTTCAAAATGGAGATTGTTTATTTCATGACTCCCGCGGGAGAGGGCGGGGCACCTCAACTGGGGCCCAACGAATACTGGATCTGCAGAGACGAAGCCATCCAGTGGCTCGAAGACCTGGTGGTCTATGTCGTTTCGCCGCTGGATGCCCGCGCCAAGGCAGAAATCGAGCTCACCGACGAGCACGAAGCCTGGCTGACCTGGATGGTGGAAAATAAGGTGCAGCACGTGCGACTTACCCTATGAGCTGCTATCTCAATCCAATCTGAGTCAATGAGAAGTGCTTTAACTGCTTATCTGAACGACGTTTACGGTACGACAGGTCTGACAACCCCAATTCTGAACGTTGGAGCAAGATTTCCCCTCTTAGAGCGAAAACCCTTTAAGCGCAACAAGTGGGTGCGCGGTCGATTGGCCTTTGGGCGGACTGCCCAAACGCCTGTCCTCGTTTTGTCAGACGGATTCTGAAAAACCGGGGGGAGGAGAAACTGGACAAATGAATGACCGTGCCGGTACGTTAGAATTAGAAGAGTGTCATGGCGGCGTTGCCGTGACGGAGGGTTCCCCTGCTCGCGTGGGCGGTGCCATGAAGTTCCAATTCACCAGTGGGTCGCGCCCTCTCGAGGGGTACACCATCAAGCGGGGTATCGGCAAGGGTGGCTTTGGCGAGGTCTATTTCGCCGCCAGCGACGCCGGCAAGGAAGTCGCCCTCAAGCACGTCGAGCGGAACCTCGAAGTCGAACTCCGCGGGGTCAGCCAGTGCCTGAACCTCAAGCACACCAATCTCATCGATCTCTTCGACATCCGCTATGACGACCAGGGGGAAGCCTGGGTCGTGATGGAATACATCGCCGGGGCCAGCCTCAAGGACGTCATCGACCGCAACCCCAATGGCCTGCCGAAGGAAGAAGTCGACTCCTGGTTCCGCGGCATTGCGGCGGGAACGGCCTATCTGCATGACCACGGGATCGTGCACCGCGACCTGAAGCCTGGAAATATTTTTGAGGACGAAGGCTGCATCAAGATCGGCGACTACGGACTCTCTAAGTTCATTTCCTGCTCGCGGCGGAGCGGCCAAACCGAAAGTGTCGGCACGTTTCACTACATGGCTCCTGAAATCGGCAAGGGGGCCTACGGCAAAGAGATTGATATCTACGCACTGGGCATCGTGCTCTACGAGATGGTCACCGGCCGCGTCCCCTTCGAAGGGGAAAGCAGCCAGGAAATCATCATGAAACATCTGACCGCGGACCCCGACCTTTCCACCGTCCCGCAGCCGTATCGCGCCATTATCGAGCGGGCGATGCGTAAGGATCCGGAAAAGCGGTTCAAGAATGTGGCCGAAATGGTTTCCATTTTGGACTCGTCCAAACTTAATGGCGCGAAACCGCAAGCGGGAGTCATTAACATTCCTGTTCCCGTGACACCCCAGGCGAGCAAGCTTGCCGGGAACGGATCGCCCGAGCGCATCGTGGAAGCCAAGGTGACCATTGTCAAGGAATCGCCGCACTATATCGGCGATGACGAAAGGGAAATGGCCTTCGGTCCCGTCAAAAAGAACACGAACAAAACACAGGTTCCCCCCGTCAGGCACGGTGCGAATGGCCGCGGGCCGGGGCACGTTTCCATGCCAGCTCCCGGTTACGTACCCGGTAGTTATGGAGCGTTGCCCGTCGTTCCGCGGGCTGAAGAGCCAATCGCCAGCGCGCTTAAACGGGGGATGACCAGCTTTGGCCAATGGTGGAATTCCGGCGGAACGCCGCTGAAGATTCTGCTGATTGTGGGCTTTGTGGTGGCCCTGATTGCCGCTCCTTGGATCGTTCCGGCCGCTTTGGTTTTGGCGCTGACGTATGTCGTTTATCTTGGCATCTGGCTGGTCGTGCAGGCGATGCGGGGCAGTTCCTCGGCCGAAACTTTTCCCATCGAAGGTCGGTACGTCACCTGGGAACAGCAATACCGCAGCGTCTTGCGGATGAAGACCATGGGTGACCGCGTTGGCGAGCTCGCCGGCTCGATGCTGGCCTCTGCCGCTATTGCCGCGGTGCTGACGCTGGTGATGAGCGCGATCGCCGGCGGCAGGTGGATCAGCGGTTCGGCGAACGACATTTCCGGTCCGGCTTGGCTGTGGCTGGTGACGACCGTCGGCTCGTGGACGCTGCTCACCGCCGGCAAGTTCTGGGAACATTCCACCGGTGAGCCGACCAAGCGACGGTTTGTGCTCTTGGTTGTCGGCATTGGTTTGGGCGCGGCGGCTTTTGCGGCTGACCGTTTCCTGATGGTCAATTTGCTGGGCGATCCGTCAATCCAGATTGATTCGGATAATCCGATTTCTCGCAACATGGTGGACGGCAGCGGCGCGCCGCTGTTCTCCTGCTTTGCAGCATTTTTCGGTGGTCTGTTTGTGACAATGGGGTGGTGGAAGCAGACCGATCCACTCCGCTCTTCGCGCCTGCGGATTGCTCCCATTGTCCTGTCCGTGCTGGCCGGTTTGATTTTTAGCATGTTTTTCAAGCTCCCGATTCCGTGGGGCCTCGTCACGGCGGGAGCGATTTCCACAACGGTCCAACTCGCCTCTCCCTGGCTCAAGCCGCAGGACCGCCTGGCGATTCGGCAGCGGGTAACGCAGGGAAGGGTTTAGATAGTGGGGTAGGCATCCAGCCTGCCTATCGATAGAGAGTTTCGGGCAGGCGGAAGCCTGCCCCACGAGTAAAGGTGAACTATGACTACAATCCTGATCACAATAGCGATTACGCTCCTGACCGCTGCCGCACTGGCGGCGCTGCCGCTGCTTCGGCTCAGGCAGGCAAAAGTTGCTTTGCAAGGGACGCTCGGAACCCTTTGCGTGGCAACCGGCTGCGGGGCGTTTTTCGCGCTCTGTAGCGCAGCCAGCGTGCTTGGTGCCGATTCGGGTGCCAAAGAAGCCGCCAAGAATCTCGCAGCGGCTCCCCCGGCTGGCGATCCGTCTCCTGCCACAACTGCGCTGAAGGGTTCGTCCGCTGATGAATCCACGTTCTTCGCCAAACTTCCCGAAGGCCAGCTACATACCGCGCCTCAGGTTACCCCAGACAGCGTGGTGATTCCGGTGGGTCGCCCTGAATGGGTCGGGCGTAATATCATGGTCGGCTCGGAGCATGCCATTGCGGTCTGCTCCGGCCCGTATTCGACCGAGGCGGAGGCCGACCGGGAGCTGGCAATCGTCATCAAAGCGAAAACGGACGAATACATTGGCGAACAGCTCGGCAGCACATTGGCCCCGCGGCTCATTCGGTATGACGTTCAGGAAATACGCCGGCCCAGAAACGAGGGAGGTTTAGGATTGCTCAAGCCTGAGAATAATTACCGCGAGCAGATTAGCGTTTCCATTGGTCCCATGCACCAGGTGCATGCCCTGCTGCAATTTGACTCAGATTTCCGGGACAAGATTCATCGGCAGTGGCGAGACCTGACCGCTTATTATCGCCTAATGCAGACAGGGCTGGTGGCTGGCGGGGCTCTCCTTTTCCTTGGCACGGTCTTCAGCTACTTTCGGCTCGACACGGCGACTCGCGGCTATTACACGGGACGCTTGCAGTTCATGACCGCGGCAGCGATACTGGCAATTGTCGGCTCCGGCGCCGTCCTCGCCAGGTGGATTTACTGGTTGTAAGCAAGCGAGGAGGCCGGACGACGAACCGCCTTCTCTCGGCTTTCGCCATGTCTACAACTTCGGATGCCGACTCTCTGCTCATCGAGCGGATACGCTGCGGCGATGACGACGGCTGGACCGACCTGATTGCCCGTTATGAGGGACGCTTGCTGGCCTTTGTCGAAAGTCGACTCGGCCGCCGCGCCCCCAGCGAAGATATCGTGCAGGAGGCCTTCCTGGGGTTCCTCAACAGCCTGCCAAACTACGACGGCAAACGACCTTTGGAGAGCTACTTGTTTTCGATCTGCGCTTATAAATTGACCGACCATTTGCGGCGCGAGGGCCGCCGCCCAGCGGTGCCGCTTTCCGCCGGGGCGGACTCGACCGGTTCTTGGGAAGTGGCCGGCTCGGCCCGCGTTGCCAGCAGCATCGCCCGCAGTGGCGAGCGGAAGAACCTGGAAGAGAAAGCGATTACCGAAGCCCTCCGCGACCAGATCAACCGCTGGCGAGAAAAGTGCGAATGGACCAAGCTGCAATGTGCCGAGCTGCTCTTCGTCCGCGGCTGGGCGAACAAGGACGCGGCGGAGGACCTCGGAATCACCGAGCAGCAGGTCGCCAATTATAAATTTGATTTCATCGCCCGGCTGCGGAGCCTGGTGAAGAACCAGGAATTGTCGGCTGAGGTGTTTCCAGAGTTGTATGAAGACTCCTAAGTGGGGTAGGCTTCCAGCCTGCCCAGAAAACTGAATTGATTAGCAACGTATTCCGACGCCGGGAAGGCTAGAAGCCTACCCCACAAAGCATGACCCGTCGCATCACCCAATCCGAACTCGAATCCTACCTGGAAGAGGCGCTCCCTCCCGAGGAGATGGCCGCCATCGAGCAGGAGCTGCGCGCTCGTCCCGAGCTTCTGACGCGGCTTTCCGCTATTAACGGCCGGCGCGACGCGGGAGTCCACAGTGTTGGCGAAATCTGGCGGCGGACGCGCCTCAGTTGCCCCAGCCGCGAGCATCTTGGCAGCTTTCTGCTTTCCGCGCTCGACGATGAGCACATGGCCTACATCAAGTTTCACATCCAGAAGATCGGCTGTCGTTTCTGCGCCTCGAACCTGGATGACCTTCGCCGCCAGCAGGACGAAACCCTCGAAGTCATCGAGGTCCGCCGCACCAAGTATTTTCAATCCACCGCCGGGCATCTGAAGAAGAGATCGTAGGCGGCGACTGGGTCGCGCGCCATCGCCGTCCGCGTAACGGCCAGAAATCGTTTTTCATGGATGCAATCTGGCAAATCCTCGTGGAGTTCCTTTTCCGCTTGACGCTGGGAATTTCGGTCTCGATGGGCTGCACCTCCAGCCGCTTGGTGACGAGCGGGTTCTTTCGCATCCACCTGTGGGTGCTGATGGGCATCTGCACGTTTGCCGTGCCGGCGATTTACACCACCCGGCACTTGTCATCGCCCGCTGCCGACAACCTCTGGTGGTGGCAACTCGGCATGGCGGTCGGCGCCGCGGCCTTAAGCTATATAGGCGCTGTCATCTGGATGTACGAGGCGACTCGCGCCGGCAAGGTGGCCATTTGGCTGGTCGCCGCGTTCGCGCTCGCCGGCATGCTGTTGCCGTTGATGGAACGAGCGGAGGGGATCACCTTCTGGGGAGCTCTGGACCGTCTCCTGGGGAGTTTGCTGCTCGGCTCCATCACCACGGCGATGCTCTTGGGGCACTGGTATCTCAACACGCCGTCGATGAAGCTGGCCCCTTTGCAGCGGCTGGTTGTGTTCATGGCGGTTGCAATTGTGGCCCGCATGCTGCTGGCCGGTCTCTGCGCGGGTCTCGAAGCGAACCGGCTGTCGCAAAGTGGAAATCTGTCGACGTCGTGGCTGGTGTTCCTCAGTCTTCGCTGGCTTGCGGGACTCGTCAGCACTCTGGGTCTCGCGCGGATGACCTGGCTCACACTCAAGATTCCCAACACGCAAAGCGCCACGGGCATTCTGTATGCCGCCATGATCCTGGCCTTCATCGGCGAACTGACCGCGCAGCTCATGTCCGTCCGCGGCGGCTTCCCGCTATAATTGCGCAATGAACGTCACTTTCCGCTGCCCCGCGTGCGACCAGCCAGCGATCGCCCAGTTCGGGCCGGAATCGGCTGAAATCGCCTGCTGCCGGTGCGGTGTGAGATTCCCGGTTCCGCAGGGGTGCGTCACCCAGAAGCAGGTCACGCAGTGCCTGATTTGCCCCAGCACGGAGCTGTTCATCCGCAAGGACTTTCCGCAGGTGCTGGGGGTGGCCATCGTCGTGCTGGCAGCCGTCATCAGCTCGGTTTTCTGGTACCTGCACATGCCGTGGTGGACCTACGGTACGCTTTTCGCCGCGGCATTCATCGACCTGGTGCTCTATATCCTGGTCGGCAACCAGCTTCAGTGCTATCGCTGCCAGGCCCAGTATCGTGGCGTCCCCGGTCTCGACAACCATGAGCCCTTCGACCTGGAGACCCACGAGAAATATCGCCAGCAAGCGGCCCGGCTGGCGTCAGCAAGCAAGGAGATCAAATAGCTCTGTTTGGTCGATAGGGATGCTGTTCGATAATCCTTGATGCCGAGGAATGGGGCAGCATGTCGGTTCAGCGGGACCGCGTGAGCCGCCGGTATGTAGCCGTACCAGCAATCAGGGCAACTAGAGCGCCTACAAAAACGACCGAGTTGCCCCCAATAGTAGCGAGGTCTGAGCTAAAGATAATACCCGAAAGCACCAGTCCCAAGACAGCAACGACTACTGTGACCACAAGAGCGATTGCGCCAGCTACGAATGATCTCATGCTCTCATTCTAGCAGCGCATGAAAAAGGCAAAACTACCGACCGCTCGATTTGCTTGTCCCGCGCGTCGAAACACGCTTATACTGTTGGCATGTCTCGATTGGAGAGTAATCCTGTCTCCTGTGCCGCGCTGCTGGCGTCAATTGCATTGATGCCACTTTCGCCGTTGCGGGCGGATACCTTTCGCCTCGCGTCCGGCGGAGAGGTGCAGGGGGAGTGGCTGAACAAGGAGGAAACGCCGCTAGTGCGGTATGTCATTCGCCAGCCATCGGGACTGGTCCTGAAGCTGACGCAGGAGCAAGTCTGCGAGCACCTCCGCGAGTTGCCCGTGGAACGGGAGTATGAAGAGCTGGCTCAGCAGTCCCCCGATACCGTGGCCGCGCAGTGGAAGCTGGCCGACTGGTGCCGCGACCATCATCTGACGCGGCAGCGGACGAGTCACTTGGAACGGGTCATCGAGCTCGATCCCAACAATCAAGCCGCGCGGGCCCTCTTGGGTTTTGCCTACGTGGACGGCCGTTGGACCACCAAACAGGATTATCATCGCGCCGAAGGCTTTGAGTTCTACAAGGGACGCTGGCGGACGCTGCAAGAGATTGAAATCATCGAAACGCGCTCCAAGCGCGAGCTGGCGGAAAGAGCGTGGCTGGCGAAGCTCGTCCGCCTGAGGGCTCACTTGGGAAGCGACCAAGGAGTTGCCGATACGATTGCCGCCATCAAGGATCCCGAAGCGATCCCGGCGCTGGGGACGATGCTCTCCCGCGAGCGAGTACGCGCGGTCAAGATGCTCTACATCGACGTCCTGGAGACCATTGCCGGTGGCGACGCCGTGCAAGTGCTCGTGCGGACATCGCTTGCCGACCCCGATGAGGAGGTCTATCACTACTGCCTCGACAAGATTGTGCGGCTCAAAGTGCCGCACGTGGCGGATGCGTTCATTGTGGCCCTCAAGGATTCCAGTAATCCGGTGGTCAACCGGGCCGCCATGGCCCTCGCGCGGATTGATGATCCCGCCGCGGTTTCGCCGCTGATTGACGCCCTGATTACCATCCACCAGCGAACCCAGCCCGGCCGACTCAACCCAGCGGCCACGGCCGCCACTTTCAGCGCGGACGGTGGCACATCGATCATTCAGAATGAAGGCCCACGAGTCATTGTCGCTCGGGTGCAGAATCAGGAGGTGCTGGCCGCCCTGACCAGGCTCACTGGAACCACTTTCGGCTATGACCAACGTGCCTGGCGACTGTGGTATGACCAGGAGAAGCGGTCCCAAGCGGAAAGGGAGCAGGCCGGGGGGCAGTAAGGGGCTCTTGGTGAACGGTTGCAATTTGGGCACTGGTGCGTTACGTTAGATGTGAATGGTTGGAGACGAAAATACGTATTTTTGAATTGGCGCATGCCGCGCATTTTTGGGAGTGGCTGAAATGGCTGTCCATCGTCGAATCGAAGTAATGAATCTCAGCGGCAGCGCGGGGGAGGTCGCCCTGGTCCGATTCCTGGACCGCAAGATTATTGATGCGGCAAATATCCAGGAGCTTGGCGATGAACTGTTCGCCCTGGTGGAAAAGGAAAAGAAGCAGAACCTGATCCTCAATTTCAACAGCGTCGAATTCCTCTCCAGTGCCGCCCTCAACAAGCTCATCATGCTGGACAAGAAGGTCAAAGCCGCCAAGGGAAAGATGCGCCTTTGCAACCTGCGGCCAGAAATCTACGAAGTTTTCGTGATCACGCGGCTGAACCAGTTGTTCGACATCAAGCCGAACGAAAACGACGCCCTGGCCGGGATGTAGACAGCGGCTGCTGGACCGGCCGGTTGTGACGATTCTCCCGTGCCCCCAGCGTATCTTTTGAGCGCATACTGCGTCGGGTCGCATTTTGGCCGCGCACCCGGTGGCCCGCGGACTATGGTTCATCAAGGCGAACCCCACGGGCGCGGCGTTATGCTGCGGACGGTTCGCCAGCGAAGCATTCCGCCTGGGCAAAGATTCTTGTGACGATGCATCCTTGCTGGACCTGGCAACTCGAACAGCGCATTCCCAGCCGGACGCAGGCTGCGGAGCAGATTATCGACGCGCTTCTGGCCCAGCTCGAAGCGGAGAAGTGGGACTCGCGGGAAGTCTTTGGCGTGCATATGGCGGTCGAGGAAGCCCTCGTCAACGCCATCAAGCACGGCAACAAGGAAGACCCCTCCAAGTCCGTCCGGGTTCTCGTGCAAACCAGCCCTCGCCAGTTGCGGGTTGAGATTGTGGACGAAGGAGCGGGCTTCAGCCCCGACCAGGTTCCCGATCCAACCAGCCCCGACCTTCTGAACAAGCCCCACGGCCGCGGCCTGATGCTCATGCACAGTTACATGTCGCACGTGCAATACAAAGGCCGCGGGAACGAGCTGGTGATGGTAAAGACGCGGGGCTAGTTTTCTCTTACGACAGCCCCTTCACTTCCCAGCCCTTCCGATAATCCCGGCGGATGTACTGATTCGCGTCCGGGACGTTTGTGAATTTTAGATGGGCGGCATCCCATTCCAGCGTTTGCTTGGGGAACCGCGAGGCGACGCCGCCCAGCAGCACCGACTCGGTCAGCGGGCCCGAATAGTCGAAGCCGGCGCTCGTCTGGCCGTTGCCGCGGACCGCTTCCACGAACTGTTGCCAGTGGTCGCTGATCACCAGCTTGGGCCGCGGGTGGTCTTTGAATTTCTCCTCCGGCAGCAGGATCGGCTGGGAGACGTGCGGCAGCAGCATGATTCCCCCTTCGCCGATGAAAATGGAGCCCTGGTCAGGCATTCCCTGTTTGCCAAGCAACTCTTGCACGGCCTTGGGAGGCCGCTGATCGCCGTCGTACCACGTGACGGCCACGGTAGTTCCAGCCGTGAACTTCGTCCCTGGAAAGACATAATGCACGATGGCGTCATTGGCCCAGTTGTGAGCGCTGGGCATCGGCCCTTCGCTGCGAACGCTGACGGGGGCGGTGAGGGCGAGGGCCCCGAAAACCGGGTCATAGATGTGGCAGCCCATGTCGCCAAAAGTCCCCGTGCCGAAATCGATCCGCTTCCGCCAGTTGCCGGGATGGTAATAACCGTCACCGATGAACGGCCGCTCGGCCATGACCCCCAGCCACAGATTCCAGTTGAGCGTCGGCGGCGGGGCATCCATCCTTGCCGGCAGCCGAGAGGGATCCCCCCACTTCTTGCTGCTCCAGGTATGCACTTCCTTGACTTTGCCAATCGCTCCCTCCTGGATGAGATGGACGGCATTGCGGTACTCCGATGCGGAGTGGACCTGAATCCCCATCTGTGTCACCAGCTTCTTCTCGCGGGCATACTCAGTCAGCTTCCGCGTTTCATACACGTCATTGGTCAACGGCTTCTGGCCATACATCGCCAGGCCGAGCTGCAGCGCGCTCATGCCGATGGGGGCATGCATGTGGTCGGGGGTGGAGACGTTGACCGAGTCCAGATTTTTCTGTTCCTTGTCGAGAAGTTCTCGCCAGTCCTGATAGACGCGGATCTCGGGGAAGTCCCTTTTCAAAGCTTCGCCGCTAGCAGTATCCACGTCCGCCACACAGACAAGTTTTGTCGCCTTGTGGCTGGATATGGCCCGCAAGTCCGCCCCCGCCATCCCCGAAGCCCCAAAGCTGGCGTGGCGGACGGTCTCACTGGGCGGAGCGGCCCGCAGGTTGCGAATGAAGGCAGGCGCGGCAATGCCGATTGCGGCAGCTTGTTGTAGGAATCGACGTCGGGAAGGGAGGGAGAATTTCATGGCTGGGAGTCCTCGGTTGTAGGAGACGGGCTGGTATTATAGACGGTAGTTCTAAGCGATGCTGCCTAGGACCATAGGGTATTGTTCTCTTCCTTGAAGTGACCTGAAATGCCATCCTCGCGTGCGATTGCCGTTGTCCTGTGCGTGGTCGCTGGGACTGCTACTCTTGCCGCGGAGCCAAAACTGTCGTTCAACCGCGACATTCGCCCGATACTTTCCGACAAATGCTTTGCCTGTCACGGCCCCGATGCCAACAAACGGCAGGCGAGTCTAAGGCTCGATGTGCGTGACGTGGCGACGAAGCCCGCCGAATCCGGCGAAACGGCGATCGTTCCCGGCAAGCCGGCACAAAGCGAATTGTTGCGGCGAGTTTCCTCCACGGACGAAGCGGAGGTCATGCCCGCGCCGGAAGCCAAGCTTGGCCGATTGACTCCTGGGCAAGTTGCCCTGCTGAAGCGGTGGATTGAGGAAGGGGCCGAGTATCAGGGGCACTGGTCGCTCTTGCCGGTCCAGGAGGTTCCTCTTCCCGAATCGCCCAAGTCGCTTCCCCTCGGTGTCCGCGTCAACAATCCCATCGACCGGCTCGTTCTCGCACAGCTCGCCGAACGTAAACTCGCGCCCCAGCCGGAAGCTGACCGGGCGACGTTGATCCGCCGCGTGACGTTCGATCTCACGGGTCTGCCCCCCACTCCTGCTGAGGTCAAGGCATTCGTGAGCGATCCGGACCCAAAGGCGTATGAGAATCTCGTCGACCGGCTGCTGAGGTCTCCAAGGTACGGCGAGCGGATGGCGACTGACTGGCTCGATCTGGCTCGCTATGCTGATAGCTATGGCTTTCAGGTCGACCGCGAGCGGGACATGTGGCCGTGGCGGGACTGGGTGATCAAGGCGTTCAACGACAATCTGCCGTGGGACCAGTTTGTCACCTGGCAGCTCGCCGGCGACCTGCTTCCGAATGCGACGGACGAGCAGATTCTGGCCACGGCGTTTAATCGCCTGCATCCGCAAGAGGCGGAAGGAGGCTCCATCGAGGAAGAGTACCGAGTCAACTACGTGAATGACCGCGTGGTGACGTTCGGCACGGCCTTTCTCGGCCTCACGCTCGAGTGTTGTCGCTGCCACGATCACAAGTTCGATCCGATCACGCAAAAAGAGTACTACCAGTTCTTCTCGTTCTTCGACGACGTAGACGAAGCAGGGCTCTATTCCTACTTCACCCAGTCCGCACCCACGCCGGCAATGTGGCTGCTCGACGATGCACAGAAGAAGCAGCTTCGCGAGGCGGAAGCGGCCGTGAAGGGGGCTGAAACGCGGCTTAAGGAATTGCGGTCATCGCAAGGAAAGAAATTTGATGCGTGGCTCGCTGGCCGGCCTGTTGCTCCGATACCGCTAGCTGGTGAGCTGGCTCGATTCACGCTGGATGATCGCGATGCGACTGGAAAGTCTAATAGCTCCGTGGGGAAAGGTCAGACGGCCACGGGTCCGTTGGAGAATTCGCTGGTCGAAGGTAAGTTCGGCAAAGCGGTGCAATTCACCGGTGACCATGCCCTGACGACCAATCTCGGCAACTTTCACCGCTACGAGCCGTTCTCCATCTCGCTCTGGCTCAAAACGCCGGATGTGAAGGAGCGGGCCGTGGTGCTCCACCGGTCGCGAGCCTGGACCGATGCCGCCAGCCGCGGCTATGAACTGCTGATTGAGGACGGAAAGCTGAAATGGTCGCTGATTCACTTCTGGCCGGGGAATGCCATCTCGATTCGCGCCGCCGAGCCGCTGCCGACGAAGGAATGGGTCCATGTGACGGTGACCAGCGACGGCTCCAGCCGAGCCGCGGGACTGGCGATGTTCGTCAACGGCCAGCCGGCGCGAGTCGATGTCATTCGCGACGGCCTCACCAAGGACATCACCGGTGGCGGCGGCGACACGATTGCGCTCGGCGAGCGGTTCCGCGACCGGGGTTTTACCGGCGGGGCCGTCGATGAGTTGCGGGTCTTTGGCTGGGCGCTCACGACCCTCGAAGCTGCCGAAGTCCATGATTCCGCGGCGAGCCAACTCAAGCTGCTCCTCGAAAAGGACGCCGCATCTCTCACGGAGAGTGAGCGAGCGTCGCTGCTCGACTTCTACCTCGCCAATCACGACGAAGCGTACCGCGCCCACTTCGACGAACTCCAAAAACTTCGAGCCAAGCAAGCGCAACTGGCCGAGGGAACGCGCGAAATCATGGTCATGAAGGAGCTTCCGCAACCGAAAACCGCGTATGTCCTTAAGCGGGGCGAATATAACCAACGGCTAGAAGCTGTTGAGCCGAATACACCTGCTTCGCTGCCGGAGTTTCCCGCCGGCCAGCCTAAAAATCGGCTGGGGCTGGCCAAATGGCTCACCGATCCGCGGCATCCGCTGCTGGCCCGGGTAACCGTGAACCGCTTCTGGCAGGGACTCTTCGGACGGGGCCTCGTCGAGACGGCGGAAGACTTTGGCAGTCAATCGGAACGACCCGAACACCCCGAATTGCTCGACTGGCTTTCACGGGAATTCATCGCCCGCGGCTGGAACACGAAGCAGATCCTGAAAACGATGGTCCTTTCACACACCTACCGCCAGCGAAGCTTCGCCGATCCTAAAGTCATGGCGGAAGATCCTGAAAATGTCTGGCTGACCCGTGGCCCGCGCCATCGGCTGCCGGCGGAAATGATCCGCGACAACGTCCTCGCGGCCAGCGGGCTTTTGGTGGACAGGATCGGCGGCCCGCCTGTTCGCACCTACGATCTCCCCGAGTCGTTCAAACCCGCCCCGGCCGGGAAGGGAGACGACCTCTATCGCCGCAGCATTTACACCTTCTGGCGGCGGACCGGACCCGCCCCAGTGCTCGAATCGTTTGACGTCCCCAAACGGGTCGTCTGCATCGCTCGGCGCGAAACGACGAATACTCCGCTCCATGCCCTAGTGCTATTGAACGGCCCGCAGTTCGTGGAAGCCTCCCGCGTACTGGCGGAAAAACTGTATCAGGACTGCGAAGGAAAACGGGACGCCATCATTGAGCAAGCCTTTGTCCGCCTCGTCAGCCGCGATCCCGACGCCAAGGAGCGCAAAATCCTGACACGCCTTTACGACGAGCAACTTGCCCACTACGACAAGCATCCCGACCAGGCCGCCGCCTTGCTCGGCATCGGCGAGAAGAAACGCAACGACAAGCTACTCGCCACTGAGATCGCTGCCGCCACCAATCTGATCAATGCCCTGATGAACTACGACGGCTGTATGGTGAAGAGGTAACATGAAATTTCTAAATCCAGATTGCACCGGCCCTGAACCCTGGTTCAATCTTAGCCGCCGCGAATGTCTGAACCGCCTCGGCCTGGGTCTCGGCGGCATCGCGCTCGCCGAATTGCTCGGGAGGTCGGTGACGGCGGCAGATGCGCCGGCAACCAAGGGTGTACTCGGCGGTACTCACTTCGCCCCCAAAGCGAAGCGGGTGATCTATCTGTTCCAGTCCGGTGCGCCATCGCAGCTTGACCTCTACGACGCCAAGCCGCAGTTGGTGAAGGACAACGGCAAACAACTTCCCGATTCGGTGCGAGGCATGCAGCGGCTTACGGGGATGTCGTCCAGCCAAAGCTCGATTCCGCTCGCCGGCTCGCCGTTCAAGTTCGAGCAGCACGGTCAGTCGGGGCAGTCGCTGAGCGAGCTGCTGCCGCACACGGCGAAAATGGCGGACGAATTGTGCGTTATCCGGTCCATGTTTACCGAGTCGATCAATCATGGTCCGGGCATCACCTTCATGCAGACGGGGTCGCAGATTCCTGGCCGGCCAAGCATCGGGGCGTGGCTCGATTACGGCCTGGGGAGCGAAAACGAGAATCTGCCGCCGTTCGTGGTCCTCATCACGAAGAACAAGAGCGGCCAGCCCCTGATGGCCCATCTGTGGGGTGCGGGCTTCCTGGCACCCAAGCATCAAGGTGTGCGGTTCCGTTCTGGCGGCGATCCCGTGTTGTATCTCGGAAACCCCTCTGGCGTGACGCCGGAGAACCGCCGGATGGTACTCGACCGCCTCCGCGAGCTGCACGAGCACCAGTTCGCCAGCACACCCGACGCCGAGATCACGGCCCGCATCGCCAATTACGAAATGGCTTTCCAAATGCAGTCCGGCGTCCCCGAGGTGACCGACTTCAGCCAGGAACCGGCCCATGTGCTTGAGGCCTACGGTCCCGATGCCAAAAATCCAGGAACCTTCGCCGCCAACTGCCTTCTAGCACGGCGGCTGGCGGAGCGAGGTGTAAAATTCATTCAGCTTTATCACCAGGATTGGGACCACCACGGGGGCTTGCCCGGCGCGATCCGGGGCGAGTGCCAGCAGACCGACCAGCCCTCCGCGGCTCTGGTCGCGGATCTCAAGCAGCGCGGCATGCTCGACGACACGCTCGTCATCTGGGGAGGCGAATTCGGTCGCACGAATTATTGCCAAGGGCTCATGACTCCCGGCAACTTCGGCCGCGATCACCATCCTCGCTGTTTTTCCATCTGGATGGCCGGCGGCGGCATCAAGGCCGGCACTTCGTACGGCGAGACCGACGAGTATGGCTACAACGTGGCGAAAGACCCGGTTCATATCCACGATCTGCACGCCACGGTCCTGCATCTATTGGGAATCGACCACGAACGACTCACCTACAAGTTCCAGGGGCGGCGCTACCGCCTGACCGACGTGCATGGCCAGGTCGTCAAGGGAATTCTGGCGTAAGTGAACCCAGCCCTGCCGCAGAGATGTCCCGTGAACTGCCGATATTAACTACAATGCAATCGTTGAATCTCCTTAATCCGCTGACCTGATCCATCATGCTTCGGCTCGTCTCCTCTGCGACTACTCCCGCGGTCTCTCGCCGCAATTTCCTGCAAATTGGGGCGCTGGGAGTTGGCGGGCTCACTCTCGCCGAACTACTGCGACTGGAAGCGGCCGGGGCATCGGCGGACTCTAGCGGAAAATCAAACAGGCGGCACAAAGCCGTCATTATGATCTACATGTGCGGCGGCCCACCGCACCAGGACATGTACGACATCAAGGTCGACGCCCCTGCCGAAGTCCGCGGAGCGTTTGACCCGATCAAGAGCAGCGTCCCCGGCATCGAAATCGGCCAGCTCCTTCCCGGCCTGGCCCGCAACATGGATAAGCTGGTCCCCATCCGCACCATCGTCGGCTGCCGGGATGATCATGCAGGGTATCAGTGCTTCACAGGGCATCTCAGCCAGAACGAGCCGGCGGGAGGCTGGCCCCATTTCGGCTCCGCCGCCTCGCGACTGCAAGGACCAGTATTGCCCGGCGTCCCTCCTTTCGTCAGCCTCTGCTACACGACCCAGCACAAACCCTACAACGAGCCGAGCGGCGGATTCCTCGGCCTGGGGCACGCTTCGTTCCGCCCCACCGGTCCAGGCCGCGACGACCTGGTGCTGCAAGGGGTCACGTCGAATCGGCTCGATGATCGCCGCAACCTGCTCACCGCCGTCGACGGCTATCGGCGAGCGTGGGATAGTCGCGGCTCGATGGAAGGGATGGACACCTTCACCCAGCGGGCCATGGGCATTCTCACTTCCTCGCAGCTCTTCGACGCACTGGATCTCAGCAAAGAAAGCCCCAAGACTCGCGAGCGCTATGGCACGGACGACGCCACCCGTCCGCAAGGTGACGGCGCGCCGCGCGTGCCTCAGAACCTGCTCCTCGCCCGCCGCCTGGTGGAAGCGGGAGTCCGCGTTGTCACCGTCAATTATTCCTTCTGGGATTTCCACGGCCAGAACTTCACCAATTGCCGCAAGGAGCTGCCGATTTTCGACAAGGCAGTTACCGCGCTGGTGGAAGACTTGCACGAGCGAGGCATGGAGCAGGACGTGACGGTCGTCGCCTGGGGAGAATTTGGCCGCACTCCCAAGATCAACAAAGATGCCGGCCGCGACCACTGGCCGCGCGTTTCCTGCGCTCTCTTGGCCGGCGGCGGAATGAAAACGGGCCAGGCCATCGGCACCACGGACCGCCTCGGTGGCGAGCCGGCGACTCGCCCCGTGACCTTCGAGGAAGTTCACGCCACGCTCCTCCACAACCTGGGCATCAACCTCGCCACCGCTCCGCGGCTGTTCGACTTCCGCGGCCGGCCGCAGTATCTGGTTGACCCCGCGGTGAAGGCGATCAAAGAGCTGGTCGGCTAGGTCTTGTTGCCTGAGTTCTGCAGCTCTTGCCACACGGCGGCGAACCACATCAGTGCGGCCCGCCGCTGGCCGAGACCAGTGAAATGTCGCCGAGTCTTGGGTCCGCCGCGGTTCTCGCCCGCGAGGATGTCGGTGTCCGGACCTGGTCGGAAGCCGGGCTGTTTGCAGAGCTCGTCAATCGCCGCGCGAATGCGGGCTTCTCCAGCCGGGTTGTTGTAGACCGTGGGATGCAGCGTGGATTTGGCGAGTAGCCAGGGTGGCGAAAACTTCCACTCTTCCGCGAGCTTCGCGCGGATGGCGGTCAAATTCGCTACGTACTTTTCGGTCGATATCCCTTCGATGACGTCCGACTCTCCTTGCTGCCAAAGGACCGCCCGGAAGCGGCCGATGGCGCTGCCGGCTTTGGAGAGATTTTCGTAGAGGGCCTCGCCGGGAAGCCACTGCCGCGAGGCCGTGCCGCCGACGGCCACGTTCACAAAGCCGACGGGGACTTGGACAATCGGCAGCAGCAGGTCGCCGAGAGGCGGCCAGATTGTGCCGCCAGTAGCGATGTTCGGCTGGGGATCGTGGGCAACGCGCCACGAGTTCTTAACGCGGTCAAAGGCGGCAACCCGGCCTTGCGGATCATCCACCTTGAATAACTCGTCGTTGGCTCCATCGGCATAGGACTGTCCGGCGATGACCAGTACTTCGCCGACGCCCACTGGTTCCATGGAAGCAGTTGCGACGGTCTTTTCTCCGCTCTGTGCGCGGACTTCGAGCCGATACCACCCTCCGGCGGGAATTCGGACGACGGCGGACAGTTTTCCGCCTTCCACTCTCGGCTCAAAACGGGCCCAATCCGTGCCAGCTCCGAATGCATCTTGAAGAGGGATAACTCGAAACTGCCAGGCGTCGCACTTCACCTCTCCAAACTCTCCACCCAGCGGCATGTCCGCAAAACCCAGCTTCGGTCCGCCAGGCTCATGTGCTGAGGCACGAAGCGGGTCATATCCTTGGCGCTGATACATGGCAAAGGGGACGGGCTGTGTCAGTTTGCCCTGAGCCGGCGAATCGGCATCGGCAGCCAGGACTCTTTCTCCGGCGAGGACGCCAACGGCAACGCCGGCGCTGCTTGCGGCTTGCAGAAATTCTCTCCGGTTAACCACTTGCGGTCCCTTCCTCAGGCCAAGATGTCTTTGACGACTGTCCCGTGCACATCCGTCAGCCGATAGTCGCGCCCCTGCTGGCGGAACGTCAGCCGCTCGTGCTCGATGCCGAGGCAATGCAGCAGAGTGGCGTTCAAATCGTGAACGTGAACTGGGTTGCCCGTGATGTTGTAGCTGAAGTCGTCGGTCGCGCCGTACACGAGGCCAGGCTTGATTCCCCCACCGGCCAGCCAGATGCTGAAGCAGCGGCCATGGTGGTCGCGGCCATAACTTTCCTTCAGGCCACCCTGCCCGTAAGCTGTGCGGCCGAATTCCCCTCCCCAGATGACCAGCGTCTCATCGAGCAGGCCCCGTTGCTTCAGATCCTGGATGAGAGCGGCCTGCGGCTGATCGACGTCGCGGCACTGGAGCGGCATGTTGTCGGGCAGGTTGTTGTGCTGGTCCCAGCCCCGGTGATAAAGCTGCACGAAGCGAACGCCGCGCTCGACAAGCCGGCGTGCGAGCAGGCAGTTGGCCGCGAAAGTCCCTGGCTTCTTGGCGTCGGGTCCGTACAGGTCGAAGATCGCTTGCGGTTCGCCAGCCAGGTCCGTCAGTTCCGGGACGGAGGTTTGCATGCGGAAAGCGAGCTCGAACTGGGCAATGCGAGTGGCGATTTCCGGATCGCCCGATTCCTTGAGCTTCTGCTCATTGAGTTTAGCCAGTCCGTCGAGCATCTCCCGCCGCAGGTCGCGATCGATGCCGGGCGGGTCCGATAGATAGAGGACGGCATCTCCTTGACTGCGGAGCTTGACTCCTTGGTGGTTCGAAGGCAGAAACCCGCTTCCCCACAGGCGGTCGAGGAGCCCCTGGTTGCTGTCCTTGCCGCTGCCGTGCGAGATCATCACGACAAAGGAAGGGAGGTCCGCGGCTTCTGTTCCCAGGCCATACGCGGCCCATGCTCCCAGCGATGGCCGCCCCGGCTGCTGCGAGCCGGTTTGAATGTAGGTAATGGCCGGATCGTGGTTGATTGCCTCCGTGTGCAGCGAGCGGACGAGGCAGATGTCGTCCACGATCTTGCCGGTATGCGGCAGCAGCTCGCCAAGCTCCATGCCGCATTTGCCGTGACGGACGAATTTGAACTTGGGAGCGATGAGCGGAAAGCTCTTTTGCCCGCTCGTCATGCCGGTCAATCGCTGCCCCATCCGGACAGAATCGGGAAGCTCGCTGCCGTGCTTCTCGCGGAGTAGCGGCTTGTCATCGAACAGCTCAAGCTGCGAAGGGCCGCCGGACTGAAACAGATAGATCACCCGCTTCGCCTTGGGTGCGAAATGCGGAATTCCTTCCAGGCCACCGACGCGTCTGTCATCTTTCGCCTCACCGCGCGCCGGAGCAAGCAGCGACGCGAGAGCCGCCGTGCCGACCGCGGCAGCCGACCTGCCGAAGAAGTGGCGGCGAGTGAGAGAGGAGGCCAAGTCGTGGAGTGGTTGCATCGCTTATTCTTTCGTAATCGCTTCATCCAAATTCAGCACAAGGCTGCAAATCGTCGTCCACGCGGCCAACTCCGCGGCATCCAGCTTTTCGTCGCGCGGCGAGGAGCCGATCTTAAGTAACTGTTTTGCCTTTTCGGGTGCGGCTTTGAAACGCTCACGGACTTTGCCGAGGAGCGGGAGCAAGGTTGCGATTTCGTCTGCTTGGGAATCGCGGCAGAGGACGAGGCGGTAAAGCCTCGCGAGCAGCACTTCGTCCTTGTCGCTGCCGCTCTTCAAGACTCGCTCCGCCAGCTTGCGGGAGGATTCCAGATATGTAGGGTCGTTCATCAGGACCAGCGCTTGCAAGGGCGTGTTCGTCCGGGCGCGGCGGATGGTGCAAGTTTCGCGGTCGGGAGCGTCGAAGGTCATCATGCCGGGCGGCGGGCAGGTCCGCTTCCAGAAGGTGTACATACTGCGACGGTACAGGCCATCTCCCTCGTCTTGCTTGTAGACGGCTCGCCGCTCGACCGAGACATCCTGCCACAGGCCGTCCGGCTGATACGGTTTGACACTCGGTCCGCCGGTTTTTTCCTTGAGCAGGCCGCCAAGTGCCAGGGCGTTGTCCCTCATGGTTTCAGCCGGCAGGCGGAAACGAGGTCCGCGCGCCAGAAGACGATTCTTGGGGTCACGTTCCAGCAGCGCGGGAGAGACTCGCGACGCTTGCCGATAGGTTGATGAGGTGACTATCAGTCGCTGCACCTCTTTCACATTCCAGCCGGTGCTGATGAACTCCGTGGCTAGCCAGTCGAGCAACTCCGGATGGCTCGGCCAGGCTCCTTGCGAGCCAAAGTCCTCCACCGTTTCCACAATCCCCGTTCCAAAATAAAGTTGCCACCAGCGATTGACGGCGACTCGCGCCGTCAGCGGGTGAGCTGGGTCCACCAGCCACTTCGCCAATCCCAAACGATTGGTCGGGGCTGCGGCTGGAAACGGCGGCAGGCTGGCGGGAACGCCGGGACCAACCGCCGCGCCGGGTTGATCGTACTGGCCCCGATTGAGGACAAATGCCTGCCGCGGAGTGGGCATCTCCTGCATGACCATGGTGGCGGGGAAGGACTTTTCCAACTCCGCCTGCTCCTTAACGACCTGGACCATCTCGGTCGCCAAAGTTCGGGAAGCAGAATCGACGATGTCGACAAAGTATTTTTTCAGCAATTCTCGCTGAACTGCATTGCGCTCGGCGGTTGGCGTTTTCAGCACGTCGGCAATCCCGGCTGGCGTTTGTCCCTTGGCCAACTCGGCTACGTCGCCGGCCGATAGGACTGATCGATAAACCTGAACCTCGTCGAGTTTGCCGCGGAACGGCGCGGAGGAGGTCCGCCGTCCCAAGTGAAATGGCTTGTCGGTCTTGATGGTGTCCTTGCCGCTGAGCGTGTCGGTCGTGATGTCTGCCGACTGCGGCTTGCCATCGATGTAAATCGCGATTCCGCTCCCTTTGGCCTTGCCGTCATAAGAAATCGCGACGTGATGCCAGGCGCTCAGTGTCATCGGCTCCTTGGCGATCACTTTCAGTCCATTGTCCGGCCAGTGATGCACAACGTGGGTTGCTACTCGTCCCTGTTCAATGATCAGGTCATAGCCGCGAAAGGCGTTGGCCTCGTCCATCCTGGAAAGGACCGTGCTGGGCTCGTTCGAAGTGAGAAAGACCCAGGCGGCGAAGGAGAACGGCTCGCTTTGTTCCAGCGTCCCGACTTCTCCCAGAGGCACAAAAGCCTGACCGTCGAATTCCAACGCTCCGCCGAGCTTGCCGGCAGTCCAATTGGACTTGCCTTCGATCGTTCCGCTCCGCCTGGCATCCAGGCCATCGACAATCTGGCTTCCCTTCCCTTCGTCGAGAGAAAAGGAGTGGATTAATCCCAGAGGCGATTGCGGCAATTTGCCGGCGGCGAGGATCTCCTGCTCCCACTTTGCCAAATCGGCATCCATGGCTGCCGCTCGCTCGGTTTTCTTCCGCTCCAGTTCTGTCTTCCGGGCGGCCAGCTTGTCGAGCGCCGTCTGCTGGTCCTGCGTTGGAACTTTGATGAACGGCTCAGCGACCTTGGCCTGGTTATAGCCGACGGTCTTTTCCGCGATGTTGTTGAAGAAGGCGAAAAAGCTGTAATACTCGCGCTGCGTCAGCGGGTCGAATTTATGATCGTGGCAACGGGCACATTGCAGCGAGAGCCCCAGAAAGACCGTGGCCGTGGTGTGGACGCGGTCGGCCACGTATTCCACCCGATACTCTTCGTCGATGATGCCCCCCTCCGTGGTCAAGACGTGGTTGCGGTTGAACGCCGTGGCGATCTTCTGCTCGTTCGAAGCGCCTGGAAGCAAGTCGCCCGCCAGTTGCTCGGTGACGAACTGGTCATATGGCTGGTTGCGGTTGAACGAGGCGATCACCCAGTCTCGCCACATCCACTGCGTCCGGTCCTCGTCGTTGTTGTAACCGTTCGTGTCCGCATACCGTGCCAAATCGAGCCAGTGCATGGCCATCCTCTCGCCATAACGAGGTGAGTTCAGTAGCTGGTCCACCACTTTCTCATAAGCCAGGGGAGACTTATCGGCGAGAAACGCCTCGCGCTCCTCGGGAGTCGGCGGCAGACCGGTCAGATCGAGCGTCACCCGCCGCAGCAGCGTCCCCTTGTCCGCCTCGGGAGATGGCGACAGCCCGTCCCGCTCCAGTCGGGCCAGGACGAAGCGATCAACGGCGTTTTTGGGCCACGCCTTAGCCTTCACGTGGGGAAACTCGGCCCGCTTCGGCACCAGCAGCGACCAATGCTGCTCGTATTTGGCTCCCTGTTCAATCCAGCGGCGCAGCAGCTCGATCTGCTGGGGCGAGAGCTTGCGCCCCGTCTTCTCTGGCGGCATCCGTTCGTCGCCGACCGGCGAAAGAATCCGCTGCATAAGGCGGCTCGCCTTCTCATCACCTGCGACAACCGCCTTCCCTCCATCATGTTCAGCCGTCGCACCGTCCCGCGTATCGAGTCGCAATTCCGCCTGGCGTTGTTGCACATCGGGGCCGTGGCATTGAAAACAGTTTTCCGACAAGATCGGCCGGATGTCACGGTTAAACTGCACCTCCGCCGGCTTGGTCTCGTCGGCAGGCAACGGGCGAAATATTGCGCAGACCAGGACCGCCAGCAGCGCGCGAGCCCGTCCGAAAGCGAAAACGTGGCGACGAATATCGAACATGTGAGGTAGCCGGTTCCTGGGGGAAGTAATGTGGTCCCGCACTCACTAAGATAACTAAACTCTCGCTCCGCGGCTGCCGGAATTCGGTAACGAGCGAGGATTCAGCACATTCTGGTTCGAGGAGATGAATATGCGAATGGCGATCAGCTTGTCTTTGGTTGTCCTCCTTGGGCTGGGGGCGACCAAAGTCTGGTCGGCGGAGCCCAAGCTGACCGGACATTGGCCGTTGCACGGCAATGCTCGCGAGCAGTCAGGAGCAGATTTACCGACAACCGCGCGCGGCGTGGACTTCGAGCCGGCTGGTCCGGGGAAAGCAGCGCGTACTGCCGGTCGCTTTAACGGGCGGGACTCCGTCATCGAGGTGGCGGATGCTCCGTCGCTGCGGATGGGGGCGGGTGAGTTTTCGATATCGCTGTGGGTGAACACGCAGGTCGAGCTGGATGACGTGCTGGGAGATCTGGTCAGCCAGTACGATCCAAAAACCCGCACCGGTTTCCATTTGGGTCTCTACAATCATGGCGGCGTCACCAACGGCCAGCCCAACAGCCGCCAGTTGCACTTTGGCATCGATCAGGGTCGTCTCGACGAGCAGTTCACCGACCACGGCAGGTTGGGGACCGCCATGTATGTGATGTCGATGTGCGTCCACGACGGACAGTTGTACGCCGCCACTTGCCACGCCGGCGAGAAGGAAGCGGGGCACGTGTTGCGTTTTGCCGGCAAGGACGGCTGGACCGACTTGGGGAGCCCGGACAAGGCCAACGCCATCTCGGGCATGGCCGTCTACAACGGCGCGCTTTATGTCGCCTCCAGCAAGTATCGCCTCGGAGGCTCCGCGCTGACCGAATCACAAAACCCAAACGTCGGCGGCAAAGTCTTTCGGCTTGGCGAAGGCGGCAAATGGATCCCTTGCGGCACTCTCTCTCCTGAAACTGAAGGCATTGGCAGCCTCGTGGTGTTTCGCCGCAAGCTCTATGCCGGCTCGCTCTATAAACCCGCCGGCTTCTTCCGCTACGAGGGGGGCGAGAAGTGGACGGCCTGCGCCCTGCCGGATGGAAAACGGGTCGAAGCGATGACGGTCTTCAACGGCGCACTCTACGCGACAAGTTATGACGAAGGCTCCGTCGTTCGGTTCGATGGTCAGAAGTGGGACCACGTTGGGAAAATCCCCGACGCCACGCAAACCTACGGCTTTGCGGTGCATGGCGGCAGCTTGTATGTCAGCGAATGGCCCAAGGCCCGCGTGTTTCGCTACGCGGGAGGCACCCAGTGGGACGACGTTGGCAAGCTCGGGCAGGAGCTCGAAGCCATGCCGCTCCTGGTTTACAACGGCAAGATGTATGGCGGGACGTTGCCGTCGGCCGAAGTGTATCGCTTTGACGGTGACATGAACTGGACGAAGATTGGAACGGTTGATTCCACGCCGGATGTCAAATATCGCCGCGCCTGGTCGATGGCCGTGTTTCAAGGTCGTTTGTTTGTCGGTACACTCCCTTCCGGCCACGTGCTCTCCATCGAAGCCGGCCGGAACGCGACGGCGGATCGGGAACTCCCCGCGGGTTGGCATCACGTCGCCGCGATCCGAGGAAACGACCGGCTGCAACTTTACGTCGACGGCAAGCTCGCCAGTGAGTCCGCCCCGTTTGTCGCCAAGGACTACGACCTTACGAACCAACAACCGTTAAGAATCGGACTGGGAGCGCAGGACTATTTTCGCGGCGATTTGGCCGACGTGAGGTTGTATCGGGGCGCATTATCGGCTGAGCAAGTCCGCGAGATTTCCGCCAAGAAACCGTAACCAGTGCAATCACCGAAACAGCGGCTCAAGCTTCTCGCTGCCGGTAATGGCCCGCGAAAGTTCCGTGGGGACCGACGAATCAAGCCTGAGTTTGCCGACATCGAAGAGGGTGTGCATCACCGTGCCGAGCAAGTGCCGCGGATCGTAGGGTTCCGTTGCCGGTTGCGACGCCGTGCGATCAGACTGGCCAATCACTTGTCCCATTTTGAGCCCGCCCCCCGCGAAGAGCAGCGGCGTCAGTTCTCCATAGTGGTCGCGGCCGCCGCTGCGGTTGATTCGCGGAGTGCGTCCCATTTCGCCAGTGACGACGAGCAGGATTTTGTCCTCCAGCCCGCGCTGGTGAATATCCTCGATGAATGCACTGACGGCGTGGTCCACCTGGTTCCCCATTGGCCAGATGCCGGTCATTCCCTTGGGGCTGTTCTCGTTGGCATGATAGTCCCAGCCGCAATCGGAAACCGTGACAAACCCGCAGCCCGCTTCGCACAACCGCCGAGCCAACAGCATCTGCCGGCCCAGTAAATTAGTGACTCGCCGCATGTCATAAAACCGCTGCAGGTCGGGAGCATGGAAGAATTTTGATGTGTCATAGCCGGCAATAGTCTGCGGATCTTCCTTGGAGAGATCGAAGGCTTCCGCAATGCCGCGGGCGATCATATCGAAGGCTTGCTGCTGGTACTTTCCCACGCGATCGAGAACCCCTGAGCGTTCCGCTTGCAAGCGGACCTGATCGAGCCGGGCCAGCAGGCCGCGACGATCATCCAGTCGCTCCGCCGCGATGCTCATATGCATGTCCTGCTTGAGCGAACCGCCGCCGCTGGGATCGAAAGCATCGTAGGTCTTGCCGAGGCTGCCGGGTGTCGTCAAAGTCGGCAGAGCACCGGTTTCAAAATTGCCGTCGAGCTTGAGGCCGTCCTGAACTCCTTCCGGCTTTACCAGGATGTTGTTGGGCATCCCGTTGCGGGGGTTATTGGTGCCGGCAATCCGCGAGTAGATCGCACACATCGCGGCCTTTGTCGGGTTTCCGCCGGTGGTGATGCGATCATATTCATGGCCGCCGTTTTTGGAGCCGTAAGACCGGACGACGGAGATTTTGTCCGTCATCGCGGCGAGCTTGCTGAATGTTCCGCCGAAGGTCACGCCCGGAATCTTTGTCGGCACTTCGCCGGTGATGCTGCGGATCTCCGACGGCGCGGTCATTTTGGGATCGAAGAACTCCAGGTGCGGCGGCCCGCCACTCAGGAACAGCAACACGACCGACTTGCCGCGAAGATAGCCCGCGCCCTGCGAACCCGCGGCATTCAGCGACAAAAGCTGCGGCAGGGCTAGTGAACCGGCTCCCAGGCTGCCAATCCTCAGGAACTCGCGGCGGCTGAGGCCCGAGCAGTCGCGGTCGTAACCGGTCCCCAGGATTCGGAACATGGCGCTCTTTCGTGTGCGGCCTGCCGATGGATTCTTGACCAACCTCTGTTGTATCATCCATCAGCCGCCGCTGATATATCTTTCGGTGGTTTTATGCAATCAGTTCCAGGGAAAAGCCATCGCGGGCTTGTTGACGTGACGTTTCATTCCGAGCGTAACGCGTGCACCAGCGCCGGGAGCCAGTTCGACCGTGAGCTGAGGAGAGTCGAGCGGCAATGTTTTCTCTCCGAGCTTCACCGACGTGAAGCGGTGCTCGGCGTATCCCCCGGCCTGTATGACGACGCGCCGCGACTCAAGCTGGTTCACGTTGACGAGCGTCACCGAGACCCGGTCATCGGTCAATTCATCGATTAGCGCGGCAATGCCTTCAGGAAACCCCGCCCGCCGGCCCACCGGATCGAAATACCGCAAGCGGCAGAATAATGCCGACCCACCTCGACCGGGATGCAGTCCGCCGAGGGCCAACTCAATGAGCGACTCTACGCTGGCCGGATTGAACGCCATGGGATCATCGGCCAGGCGAGTGTCTGGGGTCGAGGTATCGGCGCGTATTTCTTTCACCTGTTTGCCGATGCGGGACAGATCGCCGCGCAGCGCCCTCTCGGGAAAGTCCAAGTTTTTTCCCGCGAGATACGCGAGCCAAGGATTGTCCGCGACTCGGGCCAAGTCTTCAGGTTTCATCGAGAGGTACGCGACTTCCAGCGCTCCCTCCGAATACGGCGAGGGCTTGAAGTCGTACCAACCTTTCTCACCGAACATGCTGGGATAGACCGTTTTGCCGCGGACAACCTTTTTGTTCGCGTTCACGGCATCGATTTGCTTCCGCCAGGGATCGAGAAAGCGGTCGTCACCTGTGAGCATGTACGCGTTCATGAACCCCTGCAGTCCCGCTTGATGCTGATTGCGGCTGGCCATTCTCTTGGTGGCCGGATCGTAGACAGTGAATCCCCAGCCATAGACTCCCCCCCACCAATTGCCGCCGGCGGCGCTGCCGATTTTTCCGTCGAGGCCGATGTTGGTCGGAATGATGTTGCCGTTGGCGGCCATTCGCTCACGCCAGGCATCGACGTATTCCAGCAGCCAGCGGCGGTACTTTTCGTCGTGGGTTAAGGCATACGCATTGAGGGCGAGCGTCGTGGCTTTCAGGTTCTGCGGATGGTCGCCGAGCGTGTCGTTGTAATCCTTGAAATGCTCCAGCATTTGGGCGTAGCTGGTTTCGCCATGCCGCGGCTTGAAGCGGTTTTCGATTTCAATGGGATCCCCCGCCCAATCCAGTCCCGTCGCCTTTCGCATGAGCGGCCCCCGACTGCCGTTGAACATGCTGCGGATGATTTTGTGTTCGGCGTCGTAGTTGGGCGCGCCGGGGTCTTCGTTGAGATAGAAGCCGGCGTAACGTTTCACGCGCTCGGGGAATTTCGCGTCCCGCGGGTCGGAGAGCCCCTGCAAATTAAAGACGACCAGCCCTTCCCCATTGTGAAGCCAGTCCATCATCACGGGAAACTCTTTGAAGTACATGCCGTCGCGGGCAAACGGGACATCGACGGTCTTAGCGAGCGTGTATTGCCGCAGATGGCCTTCCCAGGCCTTCTTGTACAGTCGGAGTATTTCGTCGCTGCCCCCCAAGGCATGTAGGATTGGCCAGTCGAGACAATTCTCGATCGCATCATCCGGCCCGTCGTCCCCGCCCCACCGCTCCACACAGAGCAACCAGCCGCGGTTGTCGAAATATTTTTCAAAGAACTCGCGACAGGCGTCGCCGTTCTGCTTCAAGAGTTCGCGTTCGAGTAACGCCCAGGTTGGCGGGGACATGGGCGTGCTGACGGTAATTGTCGGCTCTGCTGCGAGCAACGGGCCGGCGCAGATTGCCAATGCGAAACAGTGCAGAACAACATTTTGCAGTATTTGTCGCATTGGTTAGCCCGCCAGCTCCGGCAGCGAGCGGTGCTCCCCCACGAGGTATTGCGGCCGGCCCGCGAGGTCGTTGAACTGCGTCGTCGCGACGTCAATTCCCAGCCGTTGATAGAGGGTGGCGAAGACGTCGCGGAAATGGACCGGACTAGACTGCGGCAGCTCGCCCCATTTCGTCGTCGAGCCGATTACCTGGCCGGATCGCATTCCGCCACCGGCCACCAGGGCGCTGCAGACACCCGGCCAATGGTCGCGGCCGGCATTGGCGTTGATTTTTGGCGTGCGCCCGAATTCTCCCCAGACGACGACGGCAACATCATCGAGCAGGCCGCGCTGGCTGAGATCCTGAATCAACCCCGATAATCCCAGATCAAGCAGCGGAAGAGCCCCGCGGGCCTCGTTGAACAAATCCTTGTGCCAGTCCCAGTTGTAATCTCCCCTGAGCATCCGCCCGAAGGGCCAACGGCAGAAGGCGAGCGTCACGCAGCGGGCCCCCGCCTCGATGACGCGCCGCGCGAGCAGAAACTGATCGAGCAGCGTCTTTCCCTCGCGCTCGTTCGGGTAGTTCCGGTCCAATCCATAGCGGCTGCGGACAACCTTGTCCTCGCAGCTGAGGTCCAGGGCGTCGGCCAGCTTCGACGAGGTAAGCACTTCAATCGCCTGCCGGTGGAATTCTTCGGCTCCATCCGCCGATCCGTTTTGATCCACCTGCCTGCGGAATTTGTCGAAGCCGGCCAGCAGCGAACGTCTATCCGCCAGCCGGTCGAGCGTCACGCCGCTGAGCATGATGTTCTTGCGGTCGACAGCATTCACCTCGAAGCCGGCGTGGGCCGCGCCCAAATAGCCGGGCTGCGTCGGCGGAGTGCGAAGGATGAACCGGGCGTCCGGATCGATGGGCGTCAAGTCGACAGCTGGCGGAATGCCCCCCACTCGCGGGCCAAGTTTTCTCGACAGCACCGACCCCATCGAGGGCCAGTCCCCGAGCGGAAAACCCGCCACGATGGGCGAAGAGTCCATCGCCGGATGCGACTCCCAGCCGGTCGAGCACCAATGCGTGTTGTGATCGTCGCGAAATCCGACGAGCGAGCGGATGACCGTGTACTTGTCGGCGATGCCGGCCAGCCGGGGCATCAGCTCGCAGATGTCGAGACCAGGGACGTTGGTGGCAATTGGGCGAAACTCGCCGCGGATTTCAGCCGGCGCGTCCGGCTTGAGATCAAAAGTGTCCAGATGCGTCGGCCCGCCGGGGAGCAGGACCATGATGATCCCTTTCGCCGGGTTGCGGACGCCGCTCGCCGCCTCCGCCCGCAAGATTTCCGGCAGCGCGAGTCCCCCGAGAGCCAGTCCGCCGATACGGAGGCAACTGCGGCGGGAGATTCCGTCGCAAAAGGGAGACTGCGGTCCGGCGATGGTGAGCATGGCCCATACCTCGGGCGACCCATGAACGCATCAAACAACGCCAATGTATCTGGGATGACCCGGCCGTGCAACGCAAACACCGCTTACTTCACCATCACTGTCTTCTCCTCAATCGCCGCGTGCCCCGATTTCCTGAACGGCCGCGGCATAGGCTGCGCGATTCCCTTTTCATCAATCGTGCGGCAGCGGAGGGTGTATTCGCCGGCAGCAACACCGGGTAACAGCGCCGCCCAGTGGACCTTCGCCAAGCGCATCGGCCACGTCTTCGGTTTACCCCCTTCATCAAAGCCAAGAGTCGCCGCCGGAATCCGGTCCCCTTCCAGCTTGCCCCCCCAATGTTCCGGCGGCGAAAGAATCTCGGCATCCACCCACGGCGCGGTGGCAAAATACTTGTCCTCCGCCGGCCATTCGGTGTCCCCCTTCGTCAGCCAGACCTGAACCTTTGAAACCCCCGAAATTCCCACCTGAGCATACCCCGTCACCGTCAACGGCTGCCCCGCGGCTGCTTTCTCGGGGAACGACAAAGTGGCGGCTAAGCTCTTCAGCGGACTATCGACGTCGTTGTTGCCGCTGATATAGGTGTCGTCGGCCATCCCCTTATTCGTCAGCACGACGTGCGAGAGCCACTTGATGGACTTGAAGCCATAATGCTCCGGCACAACGACGCGAACCGGCCCGCCGCGAGTAGGGCTGAGCCATTCGCCGTTGAGTTTATAGCAGAGGATAACCGGCGGCAGGTCGAACGGGTCCTCCAACACGCGGCCGATCGGGAGCGAGCTTTTGAACATCTGCCCCTCGTCGTCGTTGTGATAGCCATAGTAGAAGACGCGGCGAACGTCCTCCCGCGGCTTCGTCAGCCAGACCACCTCCCGCAGCGGCACCCCCTCCCAAATCCCCATCCCCAGCGGGCAGCCGATGTTCAGGCAGGTCATCACCTTGGCGAAGCGGACCGCATGCTTCTCCCCCAGCTTCAGCAGCGTCTCAAAATCAATCGCCGACCCGTCCGCTTTCGTGAATTGCTTCCCGAGCTTGGCCGGATGCTCCTTGTCCGAAATCACCTCCAGCTTCCACGTCTCGCGGGTCAGGCCGACTTCCTTTCGCTTGTCGTCTGGAATTGAATGCGGCAACGGCTTCCCCCGCGACACATCCTGAAAAGCCTCCGGCGGCGTAAAAAACGACCCCAACGTCGCGATGGCCTTGGCAAGCTCGGGAGATTTGCTGATTGAGTCGGCGGCTTGAGCACTCAATAGCGGCGACAGCCCTATCGCTGCTGAGCCAGTGATACCGAGGCGGAGGAAATAGCGCCGGGAGAGTGCGGCGTGGTTTTCGAGGAAGCGGTGGAGGTCGGACATAGGCTATGGCTCCGCGAGGGTGGGAAGTGCCTATGATACGCCGGTGGAGCCGGTAGCCGCAACAAACGGCAAACGCGTGAAGCGTCCTAATCTGAATTCTGGCGGGGAACGACAAAGGCCAATCTTTTCAGTTCTTTCTCGGATACTCGGATGCCATGCGGTGGAAACCCTGACGAGTCGCTAATTTGGCGCGGGCGACTGCCAATTCTATTGCTTCTGACTCAGAGCCAGCGGTTACGGTGACGGTCAGGGAAATATCGCTGATGCCGGCCGCGAAGCGATGTGCGAGAGCCCGCGGACCGCTGACGGCAGCGCGACTCGAGCGCAACGCGTTGTGGACGATTGCTAGCGCCGTGGCGACGCTGCTTCGTTCGGGCGGGATGCAAAGTCGGTTTTGTCTGAATTTTTTCGCCTGGAATATTTCTCGCAACTGCCAGCCGAACACTGATGGCTCGCGAGAGGACTCGCGGCCTACTTTTCTTGGCCGCCAAAAGGCCTTTTCTCTCGGGCGCTCCTTCGCTGGCGCTTCGAGGTTAGTGGTTGGAACCCTTCGAGTTGCCAATCGACACCGGCCTGACGCGCGAGCGAAGGGGCCGGCCATATAAGGACGGCCTGCTCCACTACTTACGAACTCTTTATCGCTCCAGTTTGGGCTGCGGATGAACCTGAGTCTCAACTTCCTGGTACGAGGCCCGTTTCGGCGGAGCCGACCGAACTGGTTGTTGGGTGTGGGGGCCCGCCGGGAGGTATTCCACATCCTCGCTCCATTGCGCGGGTAAGGACCGTGAGCGAGTGGACAGCCTCAGCTGCTCGTTCTCCTTCGCGAGTTTGGCCATTTCGTGGAGCATGGAGAGTTTGACCTCCGCCATTTCGGCCTGGGCTTTGAGACGGGCGTTTTCCGCGACCAGCGTCAACATTTCTTTGGTGAATTCAGCCTGTTGGGCCATGGCCGCAACCTTGCCTTCCAGCGCGACCTTTTCCATGGACAACTCGGCGAGCATTTCTAGAAACTGTGTTTTCTCTTTAGTAAACGATTCGCGTGCCTCCAGCACAGCTTCGAGGGCGGCGTTCTTGGCGGTGAGTTCGATGATCCGCTCCCAGGAAGGACCTTCGCATTCCTCTTCTTCGCAAATGATTTCGCAGCCTTTCTCGCAACATGCAGCCGCTGCTTGGCATTCCTTTCCGCAGCAGGGTTCCTCGTTGCCGCAGGTGGAGACGGCTTGGCCACTTGCCGTCTTGCGGATTACCAACAACTGGGGACGGACCGTGGATTGGCAAACGCCGGCTTTACAGGCCACCGGACAATTCGGGCAAACTTCGAAGTCGAAATCGACGCCGATCCGCTCAAAGTCCTGCGGGAGACCTGCACGGTCATCTTCCGCAACGGCAATCTTGAAGAATCGGGATAGGTAAGGAATCTTGCTCAATAAGGAAACGCTGCGCTCAGCAGTACCGCACTTGAGGCAGTCCGGGGATGGCTCGTCACCTCGCACCACGCTTGGCATCGCAGTTGCCGCGAGCAGCAGAATGGTCCAAATCGTCACCTGGAATTGGTCGTTCTTGGTCGTGGTCATAGTTCATCCTTGAATGCAGGGGAGCGGGAGCCGGAACCGATGCGGGGTATAGCCGCCGGGCGGACTCCCGGCAAGGTGAACTGCCAGCTAGCAACAGGTCTACTTTTCGACCTTCTCAAACGCCAGCGGTTCGTCTGCCAGCGGGTCGGCGATGCGGATGGAGACATCGCCGGCCAGCAAATGGTCGATGACTTGGCCCACGACCTGGGCCCGCCAGCCGGTGGCGAGAGCGGGGAGTTCCCCATCTTCAAAGCCGCCGAGGCCGAGGCGATACGCGATTAGATCTCGCACATCTTGAGCCGTCCCGGCCAGACTCGCCGCAACATTGGCTTTACGGCAAATGCTTCCTAGCGCCGTGCTGAGAAACTGCCCCAAAAGATTGAGCTGCGGTCGGGAGTTTTTGCGTTCCGAATGCGGTAGATCGTGGTCGTTCAACTCCAGCGACCGCTCGATGACACTGGCAATCTTTGGCAAGTGCCGCTGGACGCCGCTGTACTCCATGCCCCGCAGCGAGCTGATTCGCTTGGGGTCGGCCGTCTGCCGTTTGGCGAGCTCGATAATCAAGTCGTCGCGGAGGATCCGTCGCGGCGGGCAATTGCGGTGCTCGGCTTCGGCGTCTCGCCAGGTCCAGAGATCGCGGACGAGCCCGAGCGTACGGCGGGACATGCCCGCCAACCCGCCGACGCGCCGCCATTTTTCCGTGCTGGCCTCTTGGGTTTCGATGTTCTCTTGCCAGGCCGCGAGTTCCTCCGCCAACCACGTCAGTCGCCCCAGCCGGTCGAGCTCGGCATAGAGCACGTTGCGGATGGCTTCCAAATCCATCACATCCAGAAGGGCATATTCCAATTGCCGCTGCGACAACGGCCGCTTCCGCCAGTCGGTGCGAGTTTCGTCTTTGGAAAGAGACTTGCCGAGCAGTTTATAGGCGAGATTGCCGTACGAAGCCGGGTACTCGATGCCGATCAGTCCCGCGGCAAGTTGCACGTCGAACCAGCCACTGGGACGCTGGCCGGTGGCCTTGTGGGCAAATCGAAACTCCTCGCGCCCGGCATGAACGAGAGTTTCTTTCCCTGGCGCGACGAGCAAATCCCAGAAAGGATTCAGATCCTGCACCACCAGCGGATCGATGATGGCCAATCGCCCTTCTGCGGCGACCTGAATCAGGCAGAGCTCGGGTTGATAGCTGTCTTCGGAAACGAATTCCGTATCAAAGGCAATGATCTTCGCGCCGGCGATAATCTCGCAAAAATCCCGCAAATCCCGGTCAGATATGATATTGTCGTACTGCACGCAGGGGCCTGAAAATCCGTTCGCAATAGGAAGGACTGGGATCCGTCATGAGATGGAAATCTTAATGCACAATGCGCGATGGTGCCAGTTGATGCGAATTGGTTGTCTTGCCTTGGTGGCATGTGGAGCGTCATTCCGCCATAATCGACACATCCACGCACTCGGCTCCGCAATCTTCTATGGCTGACCCCAACGTCGCGATCGACCACAGCGAGCCGTTGCGCACCCCTCCTGGTGATCTGGAATCGGGCGTGTTGATTGGCGACTTTCGCATCGAGCGGCGGCTGGGGGCGGGAGGGATGGGAATTGTCTACCAGGCCCGCCAGATTTCGCTCAATCGGCCGGTAGCGCTCAAAGTCCTGGGGCAGGCCCTCAGTCGGGGGACCGATGTATCCCGTTTTCAGCGCGAGGCCCAGGCGGCTGCCAGGCTGCAACATCCATCGATTTCACAAGTCTATTACATTGGGCAGGATCGCCACATTTGCTACATGGCGATGGAACTGGTGGACGGCATTTCGCTGCGCCGCGTCCTGGACCGGCTGGGGACCACAACCACCGCCGACACGGGCCTCGACACCGCGGTGCAAGAAGACCTGTCGCACGAACCCGAGGCGGCCGCGATTCGGTTCGATGTGCCTACGGAGGCCTTGCCGACACGCGATGCGGAGCCCGATGCCAAAGCGCGCCAGTCCCTCTCGGAGTCCAAGGAGGTCAATCCTTACCTGTCCCCCAAGGCCCGCGAGCTGCGCACCGGGCAGGCCCACGTACGCCGCTGTGCGGAAATCGCCCGAGATGCCGCGCTGGCCCTGGTTCATGCCCACGAGCAGGGAGTAGTTCACCGGGACATCAAACCCGACAATCTGCTGCTCAGCCGCAAGGGCAAGGTGCATCTGATCGACTTCGGCGTAGCCCGGTTTTTCGAGGACCAGGCGGTGACGTACACCGGGCAGCTCGTGGGAACGCCCCTTTACATGAGCCCGGAGCAAGTCACCGGCCGCGGAACCGTCGACGCCCGGACCGACATCTACTCGCTCGGACTTGTGCTTTATGAGCTGCTCATGTTGCGACCGCCGGTCGAAGCCACGAATCGCGAAAATCTGCTTCGCAACATCGTCACCAAGCCGCTGCCGCCGGTCAGCTGGCGCAACTCCGCGGTGCCGGAGGACTTGGAGCGAATCATTCATCGCGCGACTCAAAAGGATCCTGACCAGCGTTATGCCTCAGCCGCCGAATTGGCTGCGGACCTGGATCGCTTCCTCTCTGGAAAGGCCGTCATCGCGCCGCACTATTCCTACCGGCTCGACGAGCGCGAAATCACCGCAGCGCGGCCAGGCGGCATTGTCTTGGCGGCATTCGTTATTTGCCTGGCAACGTTCGTACTGGCGCTCGGTATTGCCTGTGTCGCCATGATGATGCTGTTCATCGGGAACACGAACGTCGTCATCGCCACAACGACGGCAGTGCAGTTGACGATCGCCGCGGTATTGGTAGGGGGCGGGGTTCTTGTCAGTCGCGGGCTCTTGGCGGCGCACTATTGGGCCCGCTGGACGGGGGTCGTGCTGTGCGCGCTGCTTTGCGCCGGTTCGGCATTGGGAACTGGGGGCTTGGCGCTCGCGTCCTTCTCCCTTTCCGCCGAGGTCGATGCGTCATCGAAACAGGCCAAGGCGGAGCAAACCAAGAACGGCGCGGCTGGAACTGCCGAGGAAGGTATTCCCTTTTCGCCGCGCAACTTCATGTACGGGATGTTTGCGATGTATGCGCTGCCGCTGGTGGTTGGACTGTTGCTGGGTGTTGCCGGCATCTGGTCGCTGGTGACGCGCAAGGCAGGCGAGTGGTTTGCATTCGCAGCTCAAATCCGCCTGGAGCATCGATTCATGAAAGAGCAGTTTAAGTAACGCAGATTCTCCAATCTCCGCTGGGTGCTGGCGAACAGGTTCATGGCCCATGATTTGCGTAATCGCAACGCTGAATTCGCCCAGGGCTGCCAAATCGGCTCAAATCTGAAGCTGCGCGGGAGGGAATCGCCCTCACCAGCCTCAATTGACCAGTTTTGCCAATCGCTATAAACTTATACGGCAGATTATCTTACGCATTTTTGGAGGCCCCCGCAGGAGGCGGCGCGGGCTATTTCGCTGGAGTCCCGCCTTCAGGCGGCTCTCGGGACCGCCTGACGGCGGGATTCCAGCGCCTCAGACCCCATTTCCAACTCAAGTCAGGTGAGCATCTTCAATGGAACTTTTGGAACAGGCCTGGGAAGGAGTTGGCAACTTCTTTGGCGGCCTCATGCATGGGTTTGAGCGGATGGTGACCGCCGTTTTCGGCTCCTCGAATGCGCGCTATGTCCGCCGTTTGCAGGCCCGGGTCGGTGAAATCAACGAATTGGAATCCCGCTACCAGGGCATGTCCGACGAGGAGCTTCGGCAGCAAACCAAGAAGTTCAAAGAACGCCTGAAAGCAGGCGAAACGTTGGATGATGTTTTAGAAGAGGCCTGTGCCGTCGCCCGCGAAGGGGGCCGCCGCTACCTGGGGATGCGGCACTTCGACGTACAGCTCATCGGTGGCATGGTCCTGCACAGTGGCAACATCGCGGAAATGGTGACCGGCGAAGGAAAAACTCTCGTCGCCACGCTGCCGGCCTATCTCAATGCATTAGCTGGCAAGGGTGTTCATGTCGTCACGGTCAAT
>SXGT01741242.1_pt1 | contig 87043 bp, 61 predicted proteins | sample 3176221 | NCBI WGS metagenome assembly SXGT01 (sample SAMN11356862, study PRJNA531348) | freshwater metagenome | isolation source: freshwater sample F1-120 | place: China: Fuxian Lake, Yuxi | collected 2017-12-25 | reverse complement strand
CTCGACGGCGTGGACCTCGACCTCAAAACCAAGCCCGCCTATGTACCGGGCATCGAGGGGGGCACGGCGTACTACGGCGCCGCGCCGTACCGGTCTGTGCTGGTGGGCTCTCACACCGTCAACGTTGCCGGGGCCGACTATGCACTCGACCTGGCCGGCGGCTCTCGCCACACCCTGGTCCTCTGGGGCGACCGCGACGATCCCACGCTCACGGTCCTCGATGACCCGGGTCCGGGCTCCGCGGCGCACTCCGTCACGGCCTACAACCTCTCTGGCAGCGAGGCCCTCGTCTTCAGCAAGGTGGCTGGCGCCTAAGGGGCCCTCGCCTCCGTGCCCGCCGGCCAGCTGAGCGCCACCCAGATCCTGAGTGGCGCAGCGACCGAGTTCGGCGTGGACTGGGACGCCGACGGGTCGCCGGATTGGGCCAGCACCGTGGGCAGCGCGCCGGGACACAGCTGGCTCTTCGTCACGCCTGCCCCGGTCGGCAAGCCGCTCCTCATGGTGTTGAACGACGGCGGCTATCCGTTCATCGGGGGCTCCCTGCTGAAGTGAGCCGCGAGGGCCGGACCCACCGGACCCCTCGAGGTGCCGCTGGGGTTACGATACCCGGATGCAACGCGCCCCCTTCTCCGCCCTCCCGTCACCCGCCGGCACCGACGCGCGGCTCGGCCTTCTCGACCTCGGTCACACCCGGGTCGAGACGCCGCAGTTCATGCCCGTGGGCACGGCTGCGACCGTCCGCGCCCAACGGACCGAGTCGCTGCGCCCGGCAGGGGCCAACCTGCTGCTCGCCAACACCTTCCACCTGGCCCAGCAGCCGGGCGCCGACGTGGTGGCCCAGCTGGGCGGCCTCCGACGGTTCATGGGCTGGGACGGCGGTATCCTCACGGACTCCGGAGGCTTCCAGGTCTTCTCTCTCGGCGAGAACGCGCGCGTGGATGAAGACGGCGTGACGCTCAAGCACCCGGTGACCGGCCGCCAGAGTCGTCTCACGCCCGCCTCGGCCATCGCGGCCCAGCGGGCCCTCGGGAGCGACATCGCGATGGTGCTGGATCACTGCGTGGAGGCCACGGCCGACTGGGGCACGGCACGCGACGCCATGGAGCGCACCCACCGGTGGGCCGAGCTGGCCCTGGCGGCGCGCGCCGACGCCTCGATCGGGCTCTTCGGCATCGTGCAGGGGGCCTGTCACGCCGATCTCCGCGAGGTCAGCGCCAACACGCTCGTGGGGCTGGGCTTCGACGGCTACGCAATCGGCGGCCTCGCCGTGGGCGAGACCCGGGAGGAGCGCGAGGCGCAGACCGCGCGAGTGGCCGCGTGCCTCCCGGTGGACCGCCCGCGGTATCTCATGGGCGTGGGGACCCCTCTGGACCTGCTCGAGGGCGTACACCGCGGCGTGGACCTCTTCGACTGCATCCTCCCAACGGCCATGGCGCAGCGCGGCCGCGCGTATACACGCACGGGACGTGTGGAGCTGCGTCGCGGGGTTTACTCAACGGTGGACTCGCCCCTAGACGCCGCTTGCGCGTGCCCCGTGTGCGTCCGCTACAGCCGGGCCTACCTGCGCCACCTGTTCGTGGCTCGGGAGCCGCTGGCGTGGACCCTGCTCGGCCAGCACAACCTGCACTTCTGGCTGGACCTCATGCGACGGATCCGGGAGGCCCTCGCTTGCGGGACGTTCCCAGCGCTGTACGCGAAGGAACGGACGTGGTTGGACGCGCCGGATCTCGAGAACCCACCCGTGCCGCCGCGACGCCGCAACCGGAAGGCCAAGGCCGCCCCCGATAGGGCCTCCGGCGCGGACGACGAGGAGCAGGACTGAGGCCCGGTCGCTTCACGCTCCGCGCTGGGCGGGTTAGCGTCCGGCAAGTGGACCGCCCGCCGCACCCTGGGCCGGTGTCCGAAGGCAGTCCCCCGGGGGACGTGAGGCGAACATGCTGGTCGTCCATCATCTCGAGAACTCCCGCTCACAGCGGATCCTGTGGCTCCTGGAGGAGCTGGGACTCGAGTACGAGGTGAAGCGCTACGCCCGCCACCCGAAGACGATGCTCGCGCCCCCCGAGCTCAAGGCGATCCATCCGCTCGGTAAGTCCCCGGTGGTCACGGACGGAGACCTCGTCCTGGCCGAGTCCGGGGCAATCATCGAGGCGCTGGTGGAGCGATACGACAACGGCAAGCTCGCGCCGCCCGCCGGGAGCCCGGAGCGCCTCCGGTACACGTTCTGGCTGCACTTCGCCGAGGGCTCGGCGATGTCGCCCCTGCTGATGAAGCTGGTCTTCGATCGGATCGAGAGCGCCCCGATGCCGTTCTTCGTGCGTCCGATCGCGAAGGGGATCTCGCGCAAGGTGAAGGCCGCCTTCATAGAACCCAACCTGGCGGCGCAGCGCGCCTACATGGAGGCGGAACTGAGCCGCGGCTGGTTCGCCGGCGACACTTTCACGGCCGCTGATATTCAGATGAGCTTCCCGGTCGAGGCGGCGGCCGCGCGCGCCGGGCTCGACTCGAGCAGCCCGCGCCTCTGGGGCTGGCTAGAGCGAATCCACGCTCGCCCGGCCTACCAACGTGCGCTGGCGAGGGGCGGCCACTTCGAGATCATCGGGTGAGCCGGGCGGCCCCTACTCGTAGTACTCGAGCCCGTAGTCGGCGAACAAGGTCCCAGGGCCGCACCGCTTGAGCGACGTGGCGAGGTCGCCGCGGGTGAGGTACTCGCGCGGGTGCCCCCCTTCGTCGTCGTTGCGTGCCACGGTGAGCAGGCGGCTCGCGAGAGACGCGGGGTCGTCGAGCCCATCGAGCTCCACTCGCAGCCATCGGAGCCCGATACGCACCTCGAAGGCGGGGCACGCACACTTCACCGGGCTATAGCGGAGCACCTTGGTCTCTTGGTCCGCCGTGGCGGAGAGCACCCGGCGGAGGGACTCCTCGTGCGTGAGGGCCTCCTGGGGCGGAGGGTCCTTCACGGGCGCCGCGTCGGGCGCAGTGGCGCAGCCGAGCAGGAGCGCCGCGAGGCCCACCCAGCGCGTCACCATCCGAGGTAGATGACGAGGGTGATGAACACCGAGAACAGCGCGCCGTTGGCCAGGAACGGCAGGTCGCGCACCATGGTGTCCGTGGGGCTCTGGGCGTCGTCGTGGCGCGCGACGAGCTGGTTGAAACGGAAGATGCCGAACAACACGAACGGGACCGAGCCGAGGAGGCTGCGGGTGCCGAAGTTCGCGACGGTGCTCTCACTGACCGTGTAGAGCGCGTAGCTCAGTACAGTGACCACGGCGAGGGCGCGCATGGCCCAATCGATGTGCTCAACCCGATATTGGTCGAGCACAGCCCGCGTGCTGCCCCCGACCTTGTGCACCGCGACCAGCTCGTGGCGCCGCTTGCCCAGCGCCAACAGGCTGGCGAGCAGGAACGTGCAGGCGAAGAGCCAGACCGAGACCTCGACCGCTGTGGCGAGCCCCCCCGCGACCACGCGGAGCAGGAAGCCCAGAGCGATGCAGGCGATGTCGATGAAGGCGATGTGCTTGAGGCGCCATGTGTAGGCCACGTTGAGCGCGAAGTACGCGGCGAGCACCACGCTGAGCGCAGGGGTCAGCAGCGCGCCCAGCGCCAACGACAGCATGACCAGGATGCCCACGCCGAAGCGCGCGGCCTCCACCGGCAGCGCCCCGGACGCGATCGGACGGCGGCGCTTGGTGGGGTGGCGCGCGTCCTGTTCGCGGTCGACGATGTCATTCAGGACGTAGACGGCGCTAGAGACGAGGCAGAAGGCGAACGCGGCCAGGAGAGCACGGCTGAGCGCGGCGCCATCCGAGAGTTTGAGCCCGAAGACCAGCGGCGCCAGGACGAAGACGTTCTTCACCCACTGAACGGGACGCATCGCCTTGAGGAAATGGCCTGCCACGCGGAGCACCCCGGGCTTCGTGAAGTTGTCCCGGGCGATGCTCGGGTCCTGAATTGCGGTCGGGCTCACGTCCATGCGCGGCCGCGCAATCTAGTGCCCACGCCCAACCCTGTCGAGCAGAAGAACCGGTGGGCCCGGGCAGACCGTCGCGACGCCACCGACGCAGCGCCCACGCAGCGCCCACACGGGGTCAACACCCAGCCCACACGGGCTCAAACACATTGTTGCCGCGGACTTTTCCGTCTGGTAAGCGCCCGCCATGCTCGAAGGCGTCCATAGAGTTCACCTCATCGGAATCGGCGGGATCGGCGTGAGCGCGGTGGCCCGCGTTCTCCTGGCCCGCGGCTTCCAGGTCTCCGGCTCGGACGTGCGCGAGTCTCAGCTCACGCAGGGGCTCCGCGACGAGGGCGCGGATGTCACCATCGGTCACCGAGCGGATCTCGTGGACGGAGCCGACCTGGTCGTCTACTCCACAGCGGTACCGGCCACCAACCCGGAGCTGATCGCGGCCCGCGAGCGCGGTGTCCCGGTCCGCCATCGCGCGGAGGTGCTGGGCGCCCTGTTGCCCGCGTGGCGCTCCGTGGGCGTCGTGGGTACGCACGGGAAGGGCACGGTAAGCGCGATGATCACGCGCTGCTTCGAGTCGGCAGGTCGGGACCCGTCGTTCATCATCGGGGGGCTGCTGCTGGACTACGGCACCAACGCGCGCGTGACGGCTCCGGCCGAGGGCAAGGGGCACGCGGTGGTCGAGATCGACGAGTCCGATGGGTCCCTGGTGCACGTCCGTCCCGACCGCCTCGTCATCAACAACGTGGAGGCCGACCACCTCAACTACTACAAGGACCGGGACGCCGTGATCGACACGATCGCCGGCGTCCTGGCCGACGAACGCGATCGACAGCTGGTGATCGCTCACGTGGGCGACGAGGGGGTCCGCGACGTGCTCTCGCGGCTCACTCGTCCGATACGCGTCCTACGAGTGGCGTTCGAGGACGACCTGCCGCCGGGCCACGAGGCCGAGGTGAGCGCGCGCGACCTCACGCTCAGCGCCGCCGGCTCCGAGTTCACCCTCGTCTATCACGGGCGCGAGGTCTGCCGGCTCTCGATGCCGCGGCCAGGGCGCTACAACGCCATGAACGCGCTCGTCGCGGCGGCCACGGCGCTCAGCTACGACCTGCCGATCGACTCGATCCGCGACGGCCTCGCGGCCTTCGCCGGCATCGAGAACCGCTTCACCGTGGTGCAGCGCGGCGCCGCGCGCATCGTCAAGGACTACACCTCGCACCCCACCGGGATGCGCCGGGTCATCGCCGCGGCGAAGACGCTCTCGGACGCCCCGATCACCGCGGTGTTCAAGCCCTACCGCTTCACCATGATTCACTACCTCGGAGACGAGTACGCCGTGGCGTTCCGCGAGGCCGCGCGCGTCGTGGTCACCGAGCTCTACACCGCGGGCGAGGTGCCTATCGCCGGGGTCGACGCGCAGTGGCTGGTCGACAAGATCCGAGCCACCGGGACGCCGGTCGACTTCGTCCCCGAGATGAACGACCTGCCTCTCCACCTCCCCGAGGCGCGCGACGGGGCCACCGTGCTCTTCTTCGGAGGCGACGACCTGTTCCGGCTCGCAGACGCGTTCGCAGCCACGCTTCCCGCATGAGCGCGCGTTACTCGGTGGTGGGGCTGGCCCGCAGCGGCGTCGCCGCGGCGAATGCTCTCGCGCGGCTCGGTAAGGACGTCCTGGCCTCGGATACCAAGGACACGCTGGCGACCGCGCTGGACCCGCGGGTGGCGACGCACTTCGGCAAGAACGTGGTCCGCGCGGGCGACGTGGTGGTCATGAGCCCAGGGGTGCCTCCGCACGCCCCGATCTTTGCCGAGGCCGAGCGGCTCGGCTGTCGGGTGATCAGCGAGATCCAGCTGTTCCAGGAGCTGCGCCCCGACCTCCACGTGCTCGCGATCACCGGCACCGACGGCAAGTCCACCACAACATCCTGGCTCGGCGCCATGTGCGCGGCGGACCGTCCGACCTTCGTCGGGGGCAACATCGGGATCCCGCTCACCCAGGCAGTCCACGATCTGGCCCACGGGCAGACGGTGGTGGCCGAGGTGTCGAACGCTCAACTCATGACCGCCCCGGCGTTTCACCCGCGGGTGGCGGTGGTCACGAACATCGCGCCGGAGCACCTCGACTACCACGGCAGCTTCGAGGCGTACGTGGCTGCGAAGCACCGCATCCTCGAGAACCTCGGCGAGGGTGACGCCGCCGTGCTGCGCCGCGATCCGCTCCTCGGATCCTGGCGCGCGCCCGGACGTGCTCGGACGTTGTACTTCGACAGGACACCGCACGACCTCGACGGGCTCACGGTGCTCCCCATGGCTGGGCGGCCCACACTGGTCTTCCGGCTGGACGGCGTGGAGACTCAGCTGGTGCCAGTCGACGAGCTGGCCCTCCCGGGATCGCACAACCTCGAGAACGCGATGGCCGCCGCGGGCGCCGCGCTCCTCCACGGCATACCCGCCGAGACCGTGCGTGGCGTTCTGCGGCGCTTCCAGGGGCTCGAGCATCGCCTGGAGCGGGTCCCGACCACCGACGGGATCAACTGGTACAACGACTCGAAGGCGACCAACCCGCACGCGGCCATGGCAGGCCTCACAGCGTTCTCCGAGGGCCTGGTGGTCATCGCGGGGGGCTACGGCAAGGGGGCCGACTTCCGCGAGTGGGCCGATCGGGTGGCAGCGGCGGCTGTGCACGTGGTTGTCAACGGCAAGAGCCGGGACGAGATGGCCGCGCTGCTCGAGGGTCGCGTTCCACACACCGTAGTGCCCACGCTGGCCGAGGCCGTGGAAGCGGCGCGGGCGCTGCGCCCCCTGAACGCCGTGCTGTCGCCCGCGTGCGCCAGCTTCGACCAGTTCACGGACTTCGAGCACCGCGGCCGCACCTTCAAGGAGCTCGTGAGGCAGGGCGCGCCCCTCCCGTAGTGGTTAGGGGAACCGACGGCCCCTTTGCGGCGTAACGGCTCGGTGCGTGTCGCCCTCGTCAACCCACCCGCCCGGTTCCCCACCTTCCGGGACGGCTACTGCTCGTCGTCGTCCAAGAGCGGCTACCTCTGGCAGCCGCTGGACCTGCTGGTGCAGTCCGGCGTGCTCGCGGGTCACGGCCACGAGGTCCTGCTCCTCGACGCGGTCGCCGAGGGCCTGTCCGCCGAAGCCACGGTCGAGCGGGTGGCTTTATTCGCACCGGCGCGCGTTCTTGGCCTGGCGGGGGACGTGAGCTGGCCCGGCGACGTCCGATTCTACCGGCGGCTCGGCGCCCGGCTCCCCGAGGTGCCGCTGGTCCTCTCGGGTGACGTGCCGCGCTTCGAGCCCCAGCGGGCGTTCCAGGCCCTGCCCGCGCTCGACGCGGTCCTCACCGACTTCACCACGCCCGCGGTGGCGGCGCTGCTCGGCACCGACGCCCCGGACGGCGGGCTGATCCGGCGTGACGGCAAGCCCTGCGGCAGCGTGGGCAACACGTGGAGCGCCCCTCCGGGCCTCCACGAGCAGCTCCCGCGCCGCTACCGCCTGCCCTTTCATGGCGGACTGCCCTTCGCCAGCGTGCTGTCGAGCTACGGGTGCCCGCTGGCGTGCACCTTCTGCAACACGGGCGAGCTCGGCTACAAGCTGCGGCCGGTGGGCGAGGTGGTGGCAGAGCTACGCCGCGTGAAGGCGCTCGGTTACAGCAGGGTCTATCTGCGCGACGCCACGGCCAATGGGAAACGCGCCGCGTTTCTCGAGCTTTGCACCGCGTGGGCGCGCGCCGAGCTCGATCTCCGCTGGAACGCCTTCTGTACCGTGCGCCCCTTCGACCTCGAGCTGGCCCGGGCCATGGCCGCAGCGGGCTGCAGGGTGGTGCAGTTCGGCATCGAGACCGGCGACGACGACCTGCGCAAGGCGAGCGGCAAGCCGTTCGCGAACAGCGCGGCCGAGGCGGCGGTCCGGCACGCCCACGAGGCGGGGCTCGCCGTCTGCGGGCACTTCGTACTCGGCCTCCCGGAACAGGACGAAGACAGCGTAGTGCGCGCCGGAGCGTTCGCACGCTCCCTGGACCTTGACTACGCCAGCTTCAACCTCGCGGCTGCGCGGCCCGGAACGGCGCTGAGGCGCGAGGCCGACTCACGTGGGCTCTTTGGCGGCGACGCCAGCGGCGACGGGTTCATTGCCGGCCTGGGCGCCGTGCCCCCGGAGCGCCTGCGGCGCCTCAAACGGGACGTGACGCTGCGCTTCTACCTGCGCCCGCGGCCGCTTCGCGCGGTCCTCCCCGACCTCCGGCACGCGGAGGGTTGGGCCCACCTCGGCGCAATGGCGCGAGCCCTCGTCCGCACTCTCTAGCGGGGCGACCAGGGGCGCAGGGCACGGGCCGCCGTGACGTGCCGCTGGTATGGGTTCCACGACCTTGACTCGTTCTCCCGCTGTTGCATCCTCTACGTAGAAGATCAGTCGGACGGTTGCTTGTAAATCGGACGGTATCGGCGCGGAGACTCCACGCTGCGTGGCGGTGGCGTGCCAAACATGCACCACCATCCGCGGCTAGCCGTTTCGGTACCGGTGTCTGGGAAAGGAGCGGCTTGCTACCCATCATCGTCCCAGTCCTCAGCGAGCACCCGTGCCCGATGATCGGAGCGCTCTGATGCTGCAAGACTCATTCGACGCCATCGACACTGTGTGGGAGGGGGCCACCTCGGTGGTCGTACGTGCGACCCGTCGCTCGGACAGGCGCCGGTTCGTGATCAAGATCCTGCGCCCTCATCTCGCGCGTGATGTGCGCGCGCTGCAGGAGTTCCGCACCGAGTTCGACCTGGGCCTCGAGCTTCAGAGCCCCCGGGTTGTCCGGCCGCTGGAGTGGCTCGAAGGCGCCGAGCCCGCCATCCTGTATCCCGACCTCGGCACAGACCTGGGACTCCGTGTCGCCGACGGGGCAATGGATGTCCCCACGGCGTTACAGATCGGGATCAGCGCCGCCAGGGCACTGGCCGACGTGCATGCGGCCGGCCTCATCCACCGAGATGTCACGCCGTCGAACCTAGTGCGCTCCGAGGAGGGCGTGGTCCGGCTCATCGACCTCGGCCTCGCCCGGCGACGCTCTCGCTCCGAGCCAGAGGGCGGGCGTCTCCGAGGCACGTTCGCGTACATCGCCCCGGAACAGACAGGTCGCACCAACCGCAGCGTCGACGAGCGGGCGGATCTCTACGGGCTCGGGGCTACCCTCTATCACCTGCTCACTGGCAAGCCGCCGTTCACTGCGCCGGACCGCCTCGGCCTCATCCACGCCCACCTCGCCCGCCCTCCGCGAGAGCCGCATCGGGTGCGCACCGAGATCCCGACAGCGGCGTCGCGCATCGTCTCGCACGCGCTTCGGAAGAGCCCGGACGAGCGATACCAGACCGCCTTCGGGATGGCGCACGACCTCGAGTTGGTGGCTGCGGCGCTCGAGCGGGGGGAATCACTCGAGGCATTCGTCCCCGGACAGAACGACCGCCACGTCACCGTTCGGCTCACCGAAGAGCTCGTCGGCCGGGAGAAGGAGCTGGAGACTCTTCGGGACACCCTGGAGAAGGGCATCCGCGGGGTCGTCTGTGTGCGCGGCTGGTCGGGGATCGGAAAGACCCGCCTCGTCATGGAGCTGCGCCCGGACGTGGAGAAGCGCGGAGGGGTCTGGATCGCCGGGAAGCACGAGCTGTTGGGGCGCGGCGTGCCATACGCGGGCCTGGCGCGCGCGCTCAGCGACTGGGCCCGACGCGTAGCGGCCGTCGAGGAGGAGGGCGCAGCCCTCGGTCAGGTGCTCCGGATGGCCCTCGGCCATGATGTAGGGGCGCTCGTCAGCGTCGTCCCCGAGCTTCAGCTCCTCGTCGGGGAGACACCGAAGGTCACACCGCTCACACCCGCCGAGGCCGAACGCCGCCTGGCGGCGCTCTTCGGAATCTTCTTCGGCGCGCTCGCTCGGCCGGGCGCGCCGCTGGTCCTGTTCGTTGACGACCTCCAGTGGGCCGACACGGGGTCGCTCGAGGTGCTCAGCAAGCTCGCCCTGAGCCCGGAGGTTCGGGGCCTGGTGATCGCCGTCGCGTGGCGAGACAACGAGGTGACCACCGGTCACCCCGTCCTCACCTTCCTCCAGGAGCTGCGAGCGAAGGGCGGGCAGGTCCTGGACATCGAGGTCCGGCCCCTCACCCGCGAGGCGACGGCAGAGTTCCTTGCACGTTCACTGCGGCAGTCTGCGAGCTCGCTGGCAGGCCTCTCGGAGGCGATCTTCTCAGCATCGGGGGGGAGTCCGTTCTACATCGGGCGCCTGCTGAACGCCCTGAACGACACAGGCGGCCTCAGCTCTGGCCCCGACGGCTGGACCTGGCGCGCCGACTCCGAGGTGTTGCGCGAGGCTCCAGACGACGCAGCGGCGTTCGTTGGCCGCCGAATGGAGGCGCTGTCCGACGGGGCCAGGACCGCTCTGGCCACGGCCGCGTGGCTGGGCTCGCGCTTCAGCCTCTCGGACGTGGCGGCCGTTATGTCCACCAGCCTGGGTGAGGCCGCGGCACGAATCCACGAGGCAGAGGCCTTGGAGGCCATCCTGCGAGTGGACGACTCGCCGGTCGTGCTGTCGAGCATCACGATCGACTCCGACCAGACATTGCTGCCGGAGTGGCGCTTCACTCACGACCGCGTGCAGCAGGCGGCGTCCGAGCTCGTGGATGAGGTCAGCGCTGCAACGCTCCGACTCGCCCTGGCGAAGCGCCTCAGCGCGGAGGGCGGTCTCCGCCGCTTCGAGGCGATCGACCACGCCGTCGCCGCCGAGCGCGCTGGTGTGACGGGGAGGTGGACGCCGCCGGAGCGCCTCGGGTACGTCCGGCTCGCAGCCGAGGCAGGGCGCGGCGCGATCAACGCGGCCTCGTTCGACGTGGCGCTCAGCGCTTTCGAGGCGGGGCTGCGGTGGGGGGGATCCCCCCTCTGGGCCACTGAGCCGGCGCTGGCGTCCGAGCTCTCACTCGGCGCAGCTGAGGCCGCGTACTTGAACGCAGACCTCGCGGCCATGGAGCGCCACGTCACCGAGCTGCGCAGGCGGGTCGCGGATCCGCTGACCGTCCTCCGCGCTGAGGAGATCGCGGCCTCCTCGCTGATGGCCGCCAACGAGCTCGACGCCTGCATCGACAGGGGGATCAACGCGGTAAACGCCAGCGGCCTCGACATTCCACTACACCCGGGCCAGCCCCAGGTGGTCATGGCACTGTTGCGCACCAAGTTCGCGTTGCGGCGGTTCACGCCCGAGCAGATCGCGGAGCTCCCGCTGTGCTCGGACCCGCTCGTGCTGGCGAGGTCCCGTCTGGTCAACAATCTGCTGGCAGCCGCGTGGTACGGCCGCCAGCCCTTGTATCCAGTGATGGTCTTCTCGCTCCTACGGGGGAGCATCGCTCACGGCGTGTACCCGGAGACACCGCCGTCCATGATCACCTACGGCATCGTGCTCAACACGCTGGGCGCAGTGGATGAGGCGATTCGCTACGGCAAGGCGGCGTTGAGGCTCAACGACCGCCTGTCTGATCGCCGGCTCCGAAATCGCTCCTTGCACTTGTACAACGCCCACATTCGCTTCTGGTTCGAGCGGTGGCACCTTTGCCGGGACGAGCTAGCGCGTATCCACCGTGCCTGCTGGGAGGGTGGGGACGTCGAATTCGCGGCGTTCGCAGCGTTCATGTCGGCCGCCCTGGGCGTGCACACGGGCGAGCCGCTGATCACTCTCCAGGAGCGCGGCGCGCAGCTCATCGCGGCTATTCGCTCCCTGGGCCAGCAGACGATGCTGCACACGTCCTTGCTCCACCACCAGCTGGTCGAGAACCTGCTCGGGCTCAGCACCGATCCGACCAGGCTCGTGGGCGCGGAGTACGACGAGTTCGAGATGGAGGCGCACCACCGACGGACGAACGACAAGATCAACCTGCACTGCCTTGGCGTGGCCCGCGCGGCGTTGGCCTGTTTCACGGGGCGATTCGACACAGCGGCCCACGCCATGCGCTCGATCGACGCCTGGGAGCGCGACGCGCGGTCTCAGCCGCTGCACCACGTGGGGACGTTCTTCGACGCCCTCGCACACGCCGCTCAGGGGGACCTGCGCAGAGCGCGGAAGAAGCTCGCCGTCCTGCGGAAGTCCCAACACTACGGTCCGATGAACTTCTCGCATCGCGTGGCGCTGGTCGAGGCCGAGATCGAGGCCTCCAGCGGTCGCTGGGACAAGGCCTGCGGCGCATGGGACCGCGCGATCTCGGCCGCCGCAGAGCACGGCTACCCGCACGAGCTGGCATTGGCCCACGATCGGGCGGGTGCCAGGAGTCAGGAGCGTGGGCACCTCGTCGCGGCGCTGCTGCACATCCGTGAGGCGAGGGAGGGATACGCGCAGTGGGGCGCCGCGGCGCGCGTCCAACAGCTCGACGCGCAACTGAGGGCGCTCGACAGCGGGCTCCCCTGGAGCCGCGGACAGGCGGGTCGAGCGGGGTTCCTTCTCCCCGGTAAGCCCGGGTCGGCGGGCGCCCCGCCGCGGGAGCTGCCAACCGGCCCCGCGCTACGCCACACGGAGTCGTTCACGGTAGACACCAGCGACTCCCCGCTGGACCTCGAGGGCCTGCTGTCTGCCGCGCGTCGCGTGTCGCAAGGCACCGACAAGGCCACGATCACGTCGGCGCTCCTCGAGTCGGCGCTCATCCTGGCGGGGGCGACGCACGCCACGCTGTTCCGGGTCACGCCGGCGGGGTTGCGACGAGAGCTCGTGGCACGAACTGGGACCGAGGGTGTGGAGGTCACGGAGGACTCCGAGCTGGGCCAGAGCCCGATCGTCGAGTCCGCGGCCAGTCAGCTGATATGCCTGCGGCCGCGCGGAGACGCTGACGACTGGTGCCTCGGCGACCGGAATCCGCTCTCCGTGCTCGTGATCCCAGTCGCCCTGCGCGGAGAGACCACCGCGATGCTCACGGTCGAGCACGCTGAGCTCGCGGACGCCTTCCCCCCCGCGCGAGTGGAGCCACTCGAAGCCCTCGCGGCCCAAGCGGCGATCGCCTTCGAGAACGCGGTGCACTACGAAGAGCTCGACGCCAAGGTGCGCGACCGGACCAGCGAGCTGCTGGCGGCCCGGCTCGAGGCTGAACGCGAGCGCGAGCGCGCGGACAAGCTGTTGATGAACGTCCTGCCGGAGGCGATCGCGCTCGAGCTGAAGCGGACGGGGCGCGCGGCACCGGTGAGCGTCGAATCGGCCACCGTGCTCTTCACCGACTTCGCGGGGTTCACCGAGCTCGCCGCTCGTATGGCGCCCGAGGAGCTCGTGGCTCAGCTCGAGCGGTGCTTCGCCGCGTACGACGACATCGTCGACCGACATCGGATCACCAAGCTCAAGACAATCGGTGACGCCTACATGGCGGTAGGCGGTCTGCCGGTCCCCACCGCCGACCACGCCTTCGACGTGGTGTGCGCCGGGCTAGAGATGGCAGCGTGGGTCGCGCAGCCCACCGATGGCGGAGCGCCGATCCCCTTCCGGGTCCGGGTGGGCGTGCACACCGGGCCGCTCGTCGCTGGGGTTATCGGTAAACGCCGCTTCCTGTACGACGTCTGGGGTGACGCCGTGAACACGGCGGCTCGGATGGAGAGCAGCGGACAGCCGGGCCGCGTCAACCTGTCTCGCGTGACCTGGGAGCTCGTCCGAGATCGGATCGCGTGTACGCCCCGCGGCCTCGTGGCGGCCAAGGGCAAGGGCGAGCTCGAGATGTACTTCGCGGACGCCGTCCTCGGGCGTTAGCGCACGAACGAACTTCCGGCCCCCCGGAGCGGTCAGTCCATCGTGAGGTCGACGTGCGAGACCTCCGGCAAGCTCTCGGGCCAGAACGTGGCGGCGACGCGGGCAAAGCTCGAGGGCATGTCGGTCACGGCGAAGCGACGAGGCCCGGTGCCCCGGTCGCTCTCGACGATCTGCGGCGCCAGCGCCTCGGTGATGGCCTCGGCGCTGTCGACGAGCGCCAGTGGGCGGCCGCAAAGGCGCGCGGCCACCTCGCCGATCACTCCCTTCAGCACCGGGTAGTGCGTGCATCCCAAGACGAGGGTGTCGAGCTCGGGGGCCCGCGCGAACAGCTCGCCGAGGTACGTCTCCACGGTGAGGCGCGTCACCGGATGGTCCACCCACCCCGCCTCGACCAACGGCACCAGGAGAGGGCACGCCAGCGCCGCGACCTGCGCCCGGGGGGCGAGCGCGAGGATGGCGCGCGGGTAGCTCTCGGACAGGACGGTGCGCTCGGTGCCGATCACGCCGATGCGCCCGGTGCGGGTGGCCGCCACCGCCGCGCGGGCACCCGGCTCCACGACGCCCCAGACCGGCAGCGCGGGCCACGTCTCACGGAGCGCTGGCAACGCGCAGGCGCTGGCGGTGTTGCACGCCACCACAACGGCGTCCACGCCCTGCTCCACGAGGTGTCGGACACAGCGGACGGCGTACCGCGTGATCGTGTCTTCGGACTTGGCCCCGTACGGGAGGCGCGCCGTGTCGCCGAGGTATCGGAGGTCGATCCCGGGGAAGCGGCTCGCGAGCTCGCGAGCCACCGTGAGGCCACCCAGGCCAGAGTCGAACACACCTACCCGTCCCAGCACCGCTACCTCCGTCGTCGCCCGGCGCCCCTCATGCCCCGGGTGTTTGGCACTTCGCTGTTCGTACCCTAAACTTACGTCGGTTCACGGTTAGGGCCACCCTCCGGGGTGTCCGGAACCAACCTTGCCCCCAGGAGCGCCGCCATGCAGCCTTTGTACTCCCGTCCCGTCGCCCAAGCGAGCGTCGCCACGCGCCTCGACTTCCTGAAGAAGGTCTACCTGTGGATGACGTTCGGCGTCGTCCTGTCGGCCGTGGGCAGCTGGCTCGGCATTCAGTCGGGCATCGCTGAGTGGTCGCTCCGGCACGGCATCATCGGTCCGATCCTGCTCGCGGTCGTCTGGATGGGCGCCGGCTTCTTCGCGCAGAAGGTGCGGCACGACCGCGGCGCCAACACCATCGCCTTCGGCCTCTACGGCCTCGTCACCGGCGTGGTGATGAGCTCGTTGATCCTCGTGGCGATGATCATGGGTCAGATGCTCACCGGCAGCGCCATGACCTACATCGTGCAGGCCTTCGGGATCACCGCGGTGGCGTTCGGTGGGCTGTCCTTCTACGCGGCCACGACCAAGCGAGACCTGTCCTTCATGAGGGGCATGCTCGTGGTAGGCAGCATTGCCCTGCTCGGTCTGGCGCTGGTCAGCCTCTTCGTCCAGTCGTCGATGTTCGCTATGGCGATCTCGTTCTTCGCGATCCTTCTGTTCTCGGGCTGGATCCTGTTCGACACGCAGAAGATCGTGCGCACCTACCCCGAGAACGAGTACATGGCGGCGGCCATCGAGCTCTTCTCGAGCTTCGCGATGCTCTTCATGAACATCCTCCGGATCATCCTCATGCTTGCCGGTGGCCGCCGCGACTAAGTGGGACGGGTGCCTCTCTCGGCCCAGGGCGGGGAAGGCACCGAGCTCCCGGGGCGCGGCCGCATAGTCGAGCCGCCTCCTCCATCGCAGGTGCGGGCTCCGTCCCCTGCAGTGCCCTCGAGTCCTCAGTCCGCGTGGCGCGGGCTTCTCGCCCTCACGTTGTTGGCCGCCCTGGTCCGCCTCGCTGGCCTTGGCTTCGAGTCCTACTGGTTCGACGAGATCTGGGCGGTCAAGCAGTCGCGCGCGCCGCTAGACGCTGTACTGCAGAGCCTCGGCACCGAGGACGTACATCCGCCGCTGTGGCCGCTGTTGCTCCACGTGTGGATCGCGTGGTTCGGCGAAGGCGAGATCGCGGTCCGGAGCCTATCCGCGCTGCTGGGGGCGGTCGCCGTGCCCCTCTTCGGGGCCGCCTTGGGGCGCCTCGAAGGGCCACGTGTCGCCGCGCTCGGGGCCGCGCTGCTGGCGGTTCACCCATATGCCGTGGAGTTCTCTCAGGAGGCGCGGGCGTACGCGCTGCTCCTGTCGCTCTCCGCGGGGCTCCTTTACGTCACCGTGCGCATGGACGCTCCCACCGATGCACGCGAGGCCGCCTCGGCCGCGCGCCGCGCCGCGTGGCCCGCCGTCTGGGCCGCGCTCGCGACGCTACTGCTCTACACCCACGTCTTCGGCGCCCTGGTGGATCTGGCGCTCGGCGCCCTGTTACTCGCACGACGACGGTGGATGGTGGTGCCGGCCGGCGCTGCGGCGCTGGCCCTCTACGCCCCGTGGGTGCCCACTCAGCTGGCGCAGATCGGCCGCGTCCAAGAGGGCTTCTGGATCGCGCCGCTCACCTGGACCGATCCGGTTCGCTGGCTCTGGCATTGGTCAGGCTACTCGGTCGTCGTCTTGCTCCTGACAGTCCCGCTGGTCGTGCTGGGTGTCCGCGCCACCGGAGCGCCGCTCCGCCGCATCGCCGCCGCCTTCACGCTGTGCCTCGTGGTGCTCCCGGGGCTCGTGAGCCTCGTCGCCGAGCCCTTCTTCCAGCCCAAGTACGCGATCACGATGCTGCTGGTGCTGGTCGGGGCCGCCGCGGTCACCGCCGCGAAGGTCCCTCGGCTCGCGGCTGTTGGAACCAGCGCGCTGGCGATCTTCACGGCGCTGAGCGTCCACGTGCACAGGGGAAAGGAGCAGTACCGCGAGCTGGCCGATGTGGCCCGCGCAGACCACCGAGCCGGGCGCGCGCTGCTGACGGAGCCGGGGATGGCACCCTACGTCAGCTATTACCTCTCCGAGGTTCCGCTCGGCACGGTCATCCCCGACGCGCCCACGGAGCTCACGCTCCTATTGGTGCATCCGAGCGGCCCCTCAGCCCTGGAGCGGGCCTTGGCGGCGCGATGCGCAGCCACCGGGGAGGTTGCGCTGGTGCTCGCCCGGGCGGCGCGGTTCAGCTGCCGCTGAGCCGCCTGACGGCCTTCGCCCCGCGCCTCACGCCGCGCGCGTTGCCCATCAGCGTCGACACTCCGATCAGCAGCACGCCGAGCGCCAAGACGCCCTGGGACGCCGTGGCCGTGATGTCCGCAAGCTCGTCCAGCATCGACGACGCCGCTCGCGGTAGGGTGGAGAGCGCCGCGGCGAGCACGGGCGCGTCGTCTGGGGTCGGCAGGAGCCGAGCGAGGGCTGGCTCCGCGATGTCCTCGGCGAGGCGCGTGAGGAGCATGCTCCCGGCCGCCGCAGCGCACACCGCCACGCCGAGCAGCCGTAGACGCGCCCTCACTGACCAGGCTGCGTTCGCCAGGACAAAGAGGATGCAGAGCACAATGAGCGCCGCGACGGGGCCACGGCTCCGGTCGAGGAGGTCGAGCGCCGTCCTCGTCAGGTCCAGAGGCTTCGTCACATCTTGGGACGAAGCGCCGAGGGCTTCGAGGCCTACCTGGAGCCCGTCCCGCACGAGGCGACGGGCCGCACCGAGCAGGGCCGCCCCATCCTCCACGGCACCCACCTCGAGCAGGCGGCCCAACGTCGCCTGGTCGAGGCGCACGCCGTCGTTCATCCAATCGCGCGCCCGGAGGATCAGCTGCCATGCGTCGCCAGAGAGATGCTCGCGAAGTGTCTGTTCGTCCAGGGTCCAGGACACCGGCATGTTCTCCGTGACGGCGCTCGCCACCTGGTCCCGGACGTAAGCGCTGACCAGGAACTCGAGGGCGGCGACGGGAGCGCCGCTCGGGCGGCAAGCCACGGGGGAGAGCGCGCCCACGAACATGAGCGCTGTCTGACCCGAGCGGCACCGGGGGCGGGTCTGGTGCCACGCTCGGACCCGCCCCTCGACGAGCTGGGTCAGGCGCTCGGCCGCCTGGGTCGCCAGGGGGCTAAGATCGAGCGTGATGGCGACGTCGTCCCGACGGCGCGTGAGGTAGTCGACGAGAACGCCGACCACGAGCGTGCGCTGCTCCTGCGCCCACTCGAGGTCCGTGAGCGTCTCGAGGGTGGACACCAGCTCCTCACGCCGAAAGACCAGGTCCGTCTCCGGAACCACGGTCTGCTCTTCGAGCTGCCCCACCAGCGCCGGGCGGACCACCTGATCACGGAAGTAGTCGTCGATGGAGCTCTCGGCCACCACGAGCTCCATCGCCTCACCGAGGCGATCCCGCTGGCCTTCGAGCGGCAGGAGGATCTCGAGCGGCCCGTGGCCAGTGAGCCAGGAGCCGACGGCGCGAACGGCGTCGTCCAGCGTGCCGGCGAGCCACTCGGGCGTCACGGCGATGCGAAGGGCACGCTCCCACACGCCGGCCTCGGTGGTCACACCAAACGGCAGCCCGGACTGCACGCTGGCGAACCGCTCAGCGGCGAGCGAGATGAGGCGCTCGTAAGCGACGCCAGCGAGCGGGCTCTCCTCGATTCGCGCCGCGAGCACCACCTGCACCGCCTCAACGCGGTCGGCGAGGGGGATGACGACCGAGAGCGAGGAGCGGTCGTCCCCGAGATACCTGAGCGCGGCCTTGAGGAACTGCTCCGCGCGACGGGCGAGCCATTCGGCGGTGGCGAGCCTCCCCGCCCAGACGGCTACCTCGTCGGCGACCTCGGCGGACGTCCCGGGGTAGGTGGTTTGCAGGAGGCGCCTCGCCTCCTCGGGCACACCGTCAGCGGCAACGCGCTCGAAGACACCAGCGGATTGGAGGTGTCTGAGGAGGAAGCGAGGGTCGAGGAGGCGGGTCTCGACAGAGGCGACGAGGAGCGTACTGAGCGTCAGGCAGGACAGCAGCAGGGCTGCCACGAGGCTGAGGGCGCGGCCGCGCCTCAGAGGCGGACCACCTGCCCTTCGCGGGCGGCAAACACCTCGAGGCCCCCGCCCAGCGTGTCTGCCTGAGCGCGCCCCGCGGCGACTTTGGCGTCGATGGAGTCGTCGTCTTGCATGGGGTCATGCGAGAAGAGCGCGAGGCGCTTTACGCGAGCCTCGGCGGCCAGCGTCACGGTGTCATCGGCCGCGCTGTGCCCCCAACCGACGCGCGACTTGTACTCGGCGGCGGTGTACTGCGCGTCGGAGATGCAGAGATCGGCGTCGCGACTGAGCACGAGCAGCCGGTCGTCGAGCTTACGACGCGCGTCGTCAGGGGCGGCGCCCTCCGTGGCGCTCAGGAGCCCCCCGAACGGCTCGGTGTCGGTGGCGTAGGTGACGGTCTTGCCGCCCGCTGTGACGCGGTAGCCGAGCGTGACGCTCGGGTGGTTCATGTAGGCGTGCGTCACGGTGAACGGCCCGATGACGAGCTCCTGCTCACGGACATCGTGGATGCTGATCGTCGCTGCCATGTCCCCAAGCGCCACCGGGAAGTACTCAGGGTCCATCTGCCCGCGGAGCACCTTGTCGAGCGGCTTGGCGAGAGACCGAGGGCCGTACACGCGCACTGTGTTCTTGGGCAAGTAGGCAGGCACGAAGAACGGGAAGCCCTGGATGTGATCCCAGTGCGTGTGGGTGACGAGGAGATCGACCTCGATCCCGGCGCCTCGGGCCTCGGCCTGCATGATCAAGCCGAGACGGCGGATCCCGGTGCCGGCATCTAGGATCAGCGTGCGGCCGCTGTGGGTCAGGGTGACGCACGGCGTGTTCCCACCGTAACGCATCGTATCGGGTCCCGGCGACGCGATGGAGCCCCGCACACCCCAGAACGTGACGCGTAGGGACTCGGCCTCCGCAGTGACCGCGGCCGCGATCGGCCCGGGTCCGAGGAGCCGGTCGACCACGCGGTCGGCTCCGAGTGCCGCGGCCTCGCGCTGATCCGAGGGGTAGATCTTGTCGGTGAAGGCGACGATCGGTGTTCGGAGCGTGGAGTAGTTGCGCCGCAACGACTGGATCAGCTCGAACCCATGGAGCCGAGTGGTCAGCAAGTCCAGCGCGATCACGTCGAAGGCCTGCTTGCAGGCTAGCTCGAAGCCGTCTACGCCATCGATGCACGCGGTGACGGTGTGTCCAGCCTGACGAAGGGCCTCGAGGACCGGCTCACGCAGGGCTGGGGTGCTGTCGATGACGAGAACTGACGCCATGGCGGGACAGGGTGACACAACTCGACGCGCCTGTCTCGCGGGCGTTCGTTTCTGCCTAGCTCAGGGGGAGGCTGCGTCGACGATCCCGTCGACCCCAACGCGCCAGACATCCTCGAACGCGCCGTAGCCGAGCGCTACGCGACCGATGATCGGCACGTCGAACCAGATGGTGCCGCGCACGGAGTATGGGATCTCGAGCTCCAGCGGCCGGTTGGACAGTGCGTCATCAACCAGTTGATCCACCGTCTTCCCGAGGATCTCGAGCATGGCATCTACCCCCAGAGAGAAGCGTACGCGCACCTCGAAGTTCTTGGCGCCAGCGGGGATGAGGCGCTTCGCGAGGTTGTCGAGGTCGCCGTTGATCGCCGCGTCCAGGGTGAGGACGAGCAGGTTCGGGAGCGACTTCGTGAGCACGTCCTCGAAGGAGGTGATCTCGTTGCCATCCGCCTTGCATGAGTTCTCACCCGGAGCGCCCGTGCACGCCGTGTCACCTTCGTTGCACAACACCGCACAGACGGCGCCCAACTCCATGATCTCCCGCCCCTTGAACACCTCGAGCGCGGCTAGGATCTCGGTGGTGGGGATGGGGATCTCGTTCGGGTTGTCGATGAGGTAGCGCAGCTCGAAGTGGAACTGCATCCGATGCTGCGGGGGAACGGGACCGATCGTGCTTTGGCAAAGCGCGCGCGTAATCGGGTCGCCGTGGATCTGCGGGCAATACCAAGCCGCAATCTCGCGTGCGGTGGGCGCGGCGACGAGGGCGGACTCGTCCAGAGCCAGCGTGGGGGCGACGGGGATCGCTGCCACACCTCCGGCGGAGGAGAGCAGCTCGCAGGCGGAGAACAGCGGGACGAGCAGGAGCGAGCGGCGGGCGGACACGAGGGGCCTCCTTCGGAGACGGTTGACCTACGGACGCTCCAGCGGCGTCCGCTATTCCGAATCCGAGGGCTGACCGGCCTGGGTGCGCTGCTTCGTGAAAGCGCGCCTGATCTTGAGCTTCAGCGTCTTTATCGCCTGGGCGTGCAGCTGAGAGACGCGGGACTCGGTGACGTCGAGCACCTTCCCGATCTCTTTCAGGTTGAGGCTGTCGAAGTAATACAACGTGATGACGATGCGCTGCTTCTCGGGCAGGTTCTCCACCTGCTCGCCGACGACCTGACGCAGCTTGCGGAAGTGGACCGCAACGCCGGGGTCGATCGCCTTCGGGTCCCGAAGGTATTGCGTGAGTGAGCGCCGCTCGCCCTCGTCGTTGACCCCGAGGTCTTCGAACGAGAGCAGCAGCACCGGCTGAAGCTTGTGCAGGAGGCGGTGGTACTCCTCCAGCCCCACACCCAGCTCCTTCGCCAACTCCTCCTCGGTGGCCTCCCGTCCGAGCTCGCGGCGCAGGCGTCGCTGGGTTCCGTCGAGCTTCGCGCTCTGACGCCGCACGGTGCGAGACACCCAGTCCATGGACCGGAGCTCGTCCAGGATCGCGCCTCGGATCCGGATCTCGGCGTACTTCCGGAAGTTATTGCTCTTCGAGTGGTCGTACTTGTCGATGGCGTCGATGAGCCCGATGACGCCCGCGGAGATGAGGTCGTTGCGCTCCACGCTGCTGGGGAGACGTGCGGCGATCTTGGCCGCCACCATCTTGGCGAGTGGGACGTACTGCTCGATGATGACATCACGCGGAATGCCGCGGATATCCTCTTCCGGATAGGCGATCGGTTCTTGCGCGAGAGGCCTCGGGCCCAGATCTCCGGACTCGCCAGTGGTCATCAAACGGGCAGGCTCCATGACAACTTCCTCGGGCAACGAACGTCTGATGGTCTCCGGCCGCACCGGCGGACCCTGGCTCCCACGGTGGCGTTACTGTAGGTCCGCCTTCGCGGCGCTGTCAATGTTGGCAAAGGTACGCAAGGTCGCGCTCGTCTTGGCATTCGTGGCTTCGTGCGCCGGCGCCGAGTCCTCCCCGGCCGTCTCCGCGCCGCGCGATTCAGAGCCGCCCGATGCGTCGCGGCCCGAGCTCCCGAGCCCGCCCGAGCTCCCGACGCTCCCAGACCTCGTGGATGGGGAGGACACCCCCCTCGCAGACGTCGACGCCCCGTGGGACGACGTAGGCCAGCCGAGTCCCGACCTGTCAGTGGCGGTCGACGCTGCGGACGACGCGACGGGGTCCGCGGACGCCGGCCCGGAGCTTTGCGGAAACGCCGTGTTGGACCCGGGCGAGGCCTGCGACCTGGGCCTCGACGATCCCCGCTGCGCCTTCTGCGCCGCGCTGGTCGACACCACGGCCCACCAGGCATTTCCCGCAGTCCGGAGCTTGAGCCGCCTCACGTCCGCCAACGGCGGCGTGGCGCTGGTGATGGACACGGCCCCGGCGCGCCTCACGGGCCTCTACGAGCACCCCTACAAGGCGGTGGACGGCGACACACCAACCCGGCAACTCGCGTTCGACGCGTACGTCGGGTGGCGCTCGGGCGCGCTCGCGACAGCCTCGGAGGCCGGCGGCTGGCTCGACGCCGTGCCGCCCGACAGCGCCGAGTACGAGAGCGGGACGGGGCTGATCCGGCTCGTCCAGACCGTAGGCACGCTGCGCTTCACTACGTGGGTCTTCGCGCCGCTGGCGCAGGCAGAGCGGGCCGCCGTGCTCCTGGTCCGCGTGGAGAACGTCGGGGCCAGCGCCGTCCCTGTGAGCGTCCACGCGCTCTGGAACCTCCACCTCGGAGGGAAGGGGAGCTTCGATGGGGAGTTGGCGGCGACCGAGCCAGGCACCAAGCGCCTCATCGAGACTCGCAGCGGTAACACCGTGCTGTACGAGGCCTTCGGTGACGGCGACCTGTTCGTCACGGCGGACAACGGCGGCGGCGCGAACAATCCGTTCACGCTGATGCAGTCGCGCGCACCGCTCGGAGACTCAGTCGAGACCGTGAACCCAGGCGACATCGCCGTGGGCCTAGAGCGCCGCCTGGGCCCCATCGAGTCCATGGGCTCGCGCTGGTTCGGGGCCGTCGCCCGCCTCGGCAAGACGTTCGACGACCCGCCGCTCGAGGCCTCTCCCGCAGCGTGGCTGGAGGCCGAGCGTGCCGGCTGGGACGCCTGGCACGCGGTCGAGCCTGCGTTGCCCGGGGCCACGCCTGCCGAGGCCGCCCTCTTCCGAACGGCGACCGCTCAGCTGCGGATGGGGCAAGTCACCGCCTTGGATGCGTGTCCGAGCGCCCGGTGCGCGGGTCAGCTCCTGGCCAGCCTTCCGCCCGGGCAGTGGCACATCACCTGGGTCCGGGATCAGGTCTACGCGATGCTGGCGCTGCTCCGCTCCGGCCACACGCCTGAGGCGCGCGCCGGCCTCGACTTCCTCGCCGGGGCGCTCGTTCGCCAGGACGGCGCAGAGCCGTACTACCAGCGCCGCTTCATCGAGAGCACGGACAAGAGCCCGGGCGTTTGGGGGCTCGGCCGCGCGATCGACGGGGAGCTCGGGCTGAGCCTCGCACGGTACTTCGGCGACGGCGTCGAGGAGAGCGACTCGAACGCTGCGGGGCCGAACCTGGAATTCGACAATCTGGGACTCTTCCTCGTGGGCTTCGCCGCAGTCGCAGAGCAAGACCTCACGGCGGGAGACGCCCACTGGGCATTCGCCACCGAGCGCGTCGCTGACATCCTTATCCAGCTCGGAACACCGGCCGGTACCGGCGTGCTCCTCCTGCCCGACTCGTCGATCTGGGAGCGCCACTTCTGTCCGCACGGACAGTGCCCCGAGCCAGAGACCCGAAAGCGCCACGCGTACTCGAGCCTCGTAGCGGCAGCGGGCCTTGCCAGGGTCGCGGCGATGGCTGAGCTGCGGGGCGACGACGCGCGGGCCGCCGCGTACGGGGCTTTCGCCGAACAGCTCCGCCTGGGACTACGCACCCTCCACAAGGCGCCGCCGGGCGCGCTCCACCCGGCCCTGGCGGGCAACGTGGAGGAGCTGCCTTTCGAGACGTATTACCTCGACGCGGCCGCCCTCGAGGCGGTCAACCTGGGAGTTGTGCCGCCGGGCGCCGTGGAGGCCTTCGGCACGGCCGACGCCCTCGAGGCTTCGCTGCGCGTGGGCGCGCACAGCCCCGGCTACAAACGAAACGACGACCCGACCTGGTACGATCGGCAGGAGTGGGTGTTCATCGACCTCCGCGTGGCCAGCGCCCTCCACCGGATGGGCCAACACGGACGTGCCCGAACCCTCCTCGACTGGATCACCGCGGTGGGCTCAGCCAACGCTGGCGTGATCCCGGAGCTTCTCTCGGACGGTGTCTGGGAGCCCGGCACCGAGGACGCTCTCGGCGATCCCGGCGGTCTCGCCCAGGGCGCGTGGCCGATGGTGGGTTTCGGCGCGGGCGCTTACGTACTGGCGCTCACGGAGCTCCTGGCGAACTGACCAGCATCCACACGCCGTCCAGACCGGCGCCGCGAACACGCACCTTCGGTGCGCCCGCTTTGCCCTGAACCTTGAGCGTAGGAGGCACCCCCGCGTAACGGCCCTGTCGGCCCGAGACGATCCACCGGTCTTCCCCGCTCACGAGGTGCACCGTGTCGTCGCATGCGTCGATCAGAGTGAGCCGTTGGCCGCCGCGCTCGTAGAGGGTGAGCGAGGTGGCGCACAGCCCTGGCGCTGGTCGCTCGTAGGAGAAGCGCTGCACCCGGCTCCCCAGAACACGCTCGTTTCCACGGCAGGGCCTCGCGACCAGCGTGTGGACGAGCTCGAGCGCCCCGGGCGCGAGCCGCAGCTCGCTGCGGATTATCTCGGGAACGGCCCCGTCGCAGCCCCCTCGATCCGTTGCTCGCACGAAACGTCCCCGTTCGTCCGCCTCGAAGTCTCCGCCCTGGGCCGGGACGTTTGGGCGTTCGCTGGGGGCGAACACGGCCACACGCCCCTTGAAGCGCACGAGGTGCTCCGCACCGTCGCGAGTGTAGACCGCGAGTGGGTTGGGCAGCTGGCCTAGCAGGAGTGCAGTTGCGAGGGCGAAGAACACGCCGAGAGCTTAGCGCTTGAGCCCTCGGACGGCCACGAGCGCGAGGAGCAGGAGACCCGCGCCGCCGGGGTGGGTGCCCGTAGCACACCCGCCGCCGCCCGCCACTTCGTTCTTCGCGCCGGTATCGGCTGCGCTGAGCACGTCGTCGGTCACGGGAAGTACACCGCTACCGCCGGGAAGTTGCCCTGAGGCGTCCGCTGGCGCGGCGGGCGTCGTTTCTTCGGTGCCGGTGTCGGGCGCGCCGCCGCTGGCCGGAACGCAGTCGTAACCCTCCATCTCGGGGTTCCAGCCGCAGCTCACCCCGGGAAGGCAGGTCAGCTCACGGACCTCACCTTTGTCGCACCAGAGGACGCGGTCGCCGGCGCAGAGGCCGGTCTCGGGCACCGGGTCGGAGTCGCCGTCCGCATCGAGGTCCTTGAGGCAGGTGACGGTGACGCAGTCGAACGCGGTGATGGCGGCGCTCCACGCGCAAGCCGTGCCGGCCGGGCAATCGAAGCTCTTGGAGACTCCCTCTTCGCACCAGAGCACGCGCCGCTCGCCCTCGCACCGACCCTGTGCAGGCACGGAGTCCGGACAATCGGAGGTGGAGACAAAGAGACCGAGCGCGAGTAACGAGAACACCATGGTTGGCTCTTGGCGGACCTCAGAACCTCGAGGACCGGCCACGGCAGTCTAGAAGCCCGGGGGGGGTTCTTCAACTTTTCCACAGATCCGGATCCGCTCCGGAAGGCGCCAGGGCAGGCCCGATCGCGCCTACTGAGGCACGGTCGCCAGCTGACGCAAGCGGAACGAGTAGGCCCCGGTGTCCGTTGGCGAACGGCCGCTCATGACGACGGTGTAGACGTCGCCTTGCCCCTGGAAGGTGGGGCTGCGGTCGGTGCCGGTGGCCGCCGGCCAGGACCTCACGAGAGCTCGACTCGAGTCCGAGAGCTCGACCCGGACCCGGTCCCGAGAGGCGGGATCAATCACGACCTCCAGCACACGACGGGCGGGGTCTGCCATGGTGACGGTGAAGAAGTCGCGGTCACCGGGACGCTCGAGGACCCCGTGGACCTGTTGGCCGACAGAGACGGCTGCGGCGTTCGACAGGTCGTCGTCGGGCTCCCGGGGCAAGAGGAGACGGGCGTCGACGAGGTCAGCCGTAAGTTCATAGGCTGCGTTCCCGCTGCCGCGACCCGTGTGGGTCACTGACAGGAGATACGCTCCGCGGGCTGCTGACTCCTCCTCGAAGGTCCCGCTGACGTTGCCCGGACGCCCGTCCACCGAGAACAAGACACTGGCGCTGTCGCCATCCAGCCGAGCGAGGGTGAGCCGCGCCGCTGCTGCGTCCCGGGTTGTGAACCCGAGCTGCCACCGGCGCTTCGAGGCCGAGCCCTCCGGGACCTCCAGGCGGTAGAGGTCCACGTCGCGGACACCGTCGAGGGCGCCTACAGCCTTGTCGCCCGTGGCGAGCGGGCTGGCGGAGCGCGTCTCGTCATTGGGCTCGATCTCGCCCGGGGCGGGCAACGTGTCGTACATCGTGGCCGTGAGGGCGTAGGGCACATCGGGCTTCTCGGTCGGCTCGGCCTCACCCGCCTTGGACTCGCGCACGGTCACGAGCAGGTCGTCGCCGCTGAGCCGGAACCGGCGCAGCGCCTCACCGGCCCCGATTCCGTCGTAATCCACGGTCTGCAGCAGGGTCCCGTCGGGGCCCGAGATGTCGAGCGCAAGGTTCAGCTCGGGCACGGCCGACAGCTCGAAGTCGACGTAGCTGGTGCCCTTCGGCGATCGGAGGCGGTACACGTCGCGATCGGACTCGAAGGTGGAGAGGCGCTTGCCGAGCGCCCCCTCCATTGGCACCCCGGGCTCGAGGACGCCAGCCTTGTTGCCGCTGTCGTTGGGCTCCGCTTCGCGGCCCTTCGGCACCCCGCCGCTGGCCCACCGCGCCACGGCCCACCCGACCATGACCACTGCAGTGGACCCGAGGATCAAGGCGATCAGCCGGAGCTTCCGTTGCCGCTTGATCTGCTCGGCGAAGCGAGCCTCCTCGCTGTAGGGGTCCACCACCAGGATGTCGGACAACCGGTGGGCATCGAAAGGCACCAACGGCCGCGGGGGCGCGTCGAGCGGCAACGCGGGCGGGCGCGGGCCCTCGTGCATTCGCGCGTCGGCGTCGGAGGAAGCGCTGTCGAAGGCGCGCAAGCGCTTCGCGAGCTCGGAATCGATCTCGGCGGGCGCTTCGGGCTCGCGGATGACCGGCAGCGCGAAGGACTCGCCATCCGGATCCTCGAGGCACGCGAGCACCTCGTCACGCAGCTGAGCCGCCGACTGGAACCGGTTCTCCGGACGCTTCGCGAGCGCCCGGAAGATCATGCGGTCGACTCGGGCCGGGATCTGCGCGTGGGGTCGCATCCGGCAGGCCGACGGGATGGGCGCAGTGAGGTGCTGGCGAAGCACGTCGAACGCGTACGGCGCGTCGTAGACGTGCTGGTTCGTAAGCATTCGATAGAGCAGGCAGCCGAGTGCGTAGACGTCGGCGCGGTGGTCCACTCCTTCAGCGCGGATCTGCTCGGGAGCCATGTAGAACGGCGTCCCGAAGAGATCGCGATGGCTGTGGACCGAGAAGACGTCCTCGGCGTTCTGAATCTTCGCCAGGCCGAAGTCGAGGACCTTGACGTAGTCCTGCCCGGGCGGGTGGCGCAGGATCATGATGTTCTCGGGCTTGAGGTCCCGGTGCACGATGCCCACGGCGTGCGCCTCATCCAGCGACTGGCAGACCTGGTCGAGGATCTTGAGGGCGCGCCGCCAGGGGAGAGCCCCGGCGCGAGAGAGGATCACCTCGAGGTCTTCGCCGTCGAGGACCTCCATCACCAAGTAGAACAGTGCGTCAGCGCGCCCGAAGTCGAATACTCGGACCGTGTGCGGGTTGGAGAGGCGGCTCACGGCCCGCGCTTCACGCGTGAAGCGGCTAATCAGCTGCTTGCGGAGGACCATGTCCTCGTGCAGCAACTTCATGGCCATCACCTTCTGAAGGTGGACCTGCTCGACCTCGTAGACGGTTCCCATACCGCCGCGGCCGACGAGGCGCCTGATCTTGTAGCGACCATCGATGATCGCGCCGAGATAGCTCGATTGACTCGGCTGCTGCTCGTCGAGTCCCGGCTGGGTGGGGTCGCGCGGCCGCGAAGTGGGATCTGAGGAAGGCACCGTCGGCGATAATCGCCTCGGTGAGGAGCCCGTGCAAGCCGTAGGCTCCAATCAGCGGCGGGACAGCCCTGCTCGCGATCCCAATGGCGCGACCGTGGCCGTGTGGTCAGGCCGGCGAATCGGGCGCGGCGAACAAACCGGATGAGGTCCAGCGCTCGAACCAACCCTGCAGCGACCCCGCCAGCAGATCGAAGTCGGCCCCAGCATCCAGCGCGCGATCGAGGGCCTCGCCGATGGTGGCTCCGGCCGCCAGCGCCTCCAGCACCCAGCGAGCCTCGTCACCCAGGGCCTCCCAGGTGACGAAGTAGCCGTCGCGCCACATCGCCACCTGAGCTTCGCCGGCCTCGGGCAGCTGGGACTCACGGCCCGCGCGGACGTCCAACACGTACTCGTGAACCGAGTGGCCGAGGGATAGCACGCGGAAGGTGGGCACCACGGGGAGTCGCAGCTCACTCCACGCCTCGAGCGGGATCGCGGCAAACATCTCGGGCGACAACGGGGCGGCGGGCTGCCCATCGAACGCCACCTCCCACGCGTATTCGAACGCCGCGAGGTCTGCGAGGACGCCACGACGCTCGAGCGTCGGGTGATTCGCCAGCCACTCCCCGAGGTGTTGGCCCAGCGGAGCGAGCCGCCGAGAGGTGGATGGGTGGGCCACGAGGTAGTCGCGGAAGGTGGAGTTGGCCGCATCGCCGAGGACGTGGGCCGTGGCGGGGAAGTCCTCGAGGAGGATGTCGACCAGCCGGCGAAAGTACATGTCGGCGTAGATCTCGAGGCGACGGTGCGCGGGAACCCGAGCCGATGGATGGACCAGCTCCTCGAGGCGCTTACCGCCGGCGTGGACACGGGCCGCCTCGAGGCCGGCGTCGAGGCCGTCCGGGTGCGAGACCGCGGTGAGCATCCAGCGTTGGAATGCCGTGAGGGCGCTCACCTGGGCGGCCGGTATGCGCGGCACTTGGCCAGCTCCGCCAGCGCCACCGGCAGCTCGGGGATCTTGCCGTCCCACTCGAGTAGCGTGGCGATGGGACCGGCGCGCCGCTGCACCTCTGCGTAGAGCGCCCAGACGGGGTCGATGACCACGTGATCGTGGGTGTCGATGCAGTAGTCCCCGTAGTCGCTGTGGCCTGCGACGTGAACTTGAACCACGCGGTCGAGCGGGATGCGCGACAGGTAGTCGAGCGGATCGAGGTCGTGGTTCTTGCAGCTGACGTGCACGTTGTTCACGTCGAGCAGCAGCGCGGCGTCCGCGGACTCCGCCAACCGGCATATGAAGTCGGCCTCGTGCATCGTGGACGCGGCGAACGTGGCGTACGTCGAGGGGTTCTCCAGAACCAGCGGGCGCTCCAGCACCTCCTGGACGGCACGCACGCGCTCGACGAGGTAGGCCAACGTTTCGTCGTTATACGGGATGGGGTAGAGGTCGTGCCCGTTCACGCCGCCCACGCCGGTCCAGCAGACGTGGTCCCCCATCCATGGGGTGCCGATTCGGTCGGCGAGCGCCTTCAGCTTGCGTAGGTAGACCATGTCCAGCGGGTCGGTGGACCCGATATTGAGCGACACACCGTGCAAGACGATGGGGTACCGCTCGCGGACGAGGTCGAGGAAGTACTGCGGACGCCCACCCGTATCGAGGAAGTTCTCGCTGATGACCTCGAACCAATCGACGCGCGGCCAATACCGCGTGAGGTGGTCGTAGTGCTCGGGCCGAAGACCGAGTCCAAAGCCGAGGTCGGGAAAACCGAAACGATTGGGCATGGGAACAGGCCGCGCTCAGGCCGGCGCGGGACGAGCCCGCGCCAGCCCGGCACGCGAGGATCAGCCGCAGCCGCCCTTGTCCTTGCACGACTCGCTGCCCGAGCACGAGCCGGAGCCCTTGCACGAGCCGGAGCCCTTGCACGAGCCGGAGCCCGAGCACGAGCCGGAGCCCGAGCACGAGCCGGAGCCCGAGCACGAGCCGGAGCCCGAGCAGGACTCCTTGGAGCGGCCGTTCGGGGCCTTACGAGTGGCTGCCTGCGCCGTGTTGGTGGCGGCGCCGGCGGCGACGCCGCCAGCGACTGCGAGGACGAGCTTGCCGAAGTCACGACGATTCATGCGATCTTCTCCATCACGCGGCCTTGAGCTTACGACCCGTTGAGAGTCGCCCCGTCCGCTCCGCGCCGCGGCAGGTACCCGATCCACACCCGCCCGCCCGGCTGCCCGGACGAACGCCCTTCCAATACGACCCAGGTGCTCTCGCGGACTGGCCGCGCGCGACACCTGATGACGACGGAGTACGCGATGGTGACCGGCGGGTTACAGGCCGTCAAGGGGCACGCGCGGAGAGGGCACCTCGGCTGTCTACGCCGCGCGGCGCGGCGGCCGTGCCTCCGAGAGCGGCGCAGCGCGGCGCCGGGGGTGCGAGCCCTCGTACACACGGAAGCCGTCGCCGTCCGCGAGCACACGCGTCCGCTCGAAGGTGGCACGGAGCGGCTCGTCGTAAGGCAGGTTGCGCGGCCCGACCGCGTAGATCCGCCCAGCACCGCGAAGCGCCGCGGCTGCGCTGCCAAAGAACGCGTGAGCCACCGAGACGGCGTGCCGGTCGCCATCGTGGAAGGGCGGGTTGGTCACGATGACGTCGAGGCTGCGCAGCCCGGTCGGTTGGCGCGCGTCGAGCCAATGCCCAGCGGCCACCGCGCCGCGCACCTCCAGCGCCCGCAGTGCGAGCGTTAGCGCGCGCTGGTCGGCCTCGACGAGCTCGAAGCGGGTCACCGCGTCGCCCCGATCGGCCAAGGAGGCCGCCAGATAGCCCCAGCCAGCACCCCAGTCGCCCACGTGGCCCTCGAGCCGGGGGAGGCTGCTGGCGAGCAGCGCGGACGCGGGGTCGATGTGACCCTTCGAGAACACACCAGGACAAGTCCAGAGCCGCGGCGCTACCTCCATCGGCTCGGAGAGCGCTGCCCAGCCCTCCACGGCCTCGGGCAACACCTCGGGCCGTCGAGTCACGGCCACTCGGCACTTGTGCTTGGAGGCCACCTCCACATCGAGGCCGGCCTCTGCGAGGGTCTTGTCGTACCACCCGCTGCCCAGCGAGTTGCAGCCGGTGGTCACGAGCGGGGCCCCCGGCTCGAGCCGCGTGAGCAACACGCCGAGGAGCGACAGGTTCTCCTCGCGGTCGCGGCCCAGGAAGGCCACGGCGGACGGCAGCGGGCCCGCAGGGAGGGCGGCGAGCACCGCGCCGCCGAGCGCGTCCGCCTCTACACGGCTGGGCGTCACATCTCGGATGGCATCGATGCCGTCGATCCGAGCAGGCGCGCGCCAAACCACCGCCCCCGTGAGCGCGGCGCGGGTCACGGACTCACCCAGCGCGCCGCGGTCCAACGCCCACTCGAGTGCAGTGACGCGATCGAGCCACTCGCTCATCGTGCCAGCCCGCCATAGAGCCAATGATCCAACAGCTGCATCAGCGTGGGCTCGAACAACAACCACTCGAGGGCGGCGAGGGCGATGAAGGGGCCAAAGGGCACGGCCAACGGCGGGGCAGCGGCGGGCCGGGCGCCCTGAGGAGCGGCGGGAGGCACTGCATCCACCTCCTGCAGCGGGGCGGCGGGCTGCGCCTCGGCGCTCTCGGGAGGGGGAACGGGCGCGGCGGCCTCGGGATCACGGAAGCCCACCGGATCCGGATCGTCGAGGCCCGGGAGGTGCCGCTCGAGCCGGAACAGCTTCACGATGGCTGCGAAGATCAGGCCCTGGATCGCGCTGGCCATGAGGAGGAACAGGAGGCTCTGCCAGCCAAGCCACGCGCCGACGCCGGCCATGAGGCGGTAATCGCCGAGCCCCATGCCCTCGCGGCCGGTGAGCGCGAAGTACCCGTAGGTGATGACCAACAGGGTCCCGCCGCCGATGAGGAGGCCCAGGAGCGACTGCTCCACGGTCACGTGGATTGCGGGCCCGATCGCCCACGCAGCGAGGATGCCGAGCGGGATCAGGGGCAGGCTGAGAACGTCGGGGATGCGGAGCGTGTCGAGGTCGATGAGCGCCACCGCGAGGAGGACGCAGGCGAACGTGAACGTGAGCGCCCAGCCCGCGAGCGCCACCGGCGTAGTGGGCGGTTCGCCGCCGAAGGGCATGGCGAAGCGCAACCATAACGCCACCGAGAGTCCTGTAGTCGCGGCCTCCACGAGGGGGTAGCGAACCGAGAAAGGCGCGCCACAACAGGCGGCGCGCCCACGCAACAGGAGCCAGCTGAGCACCGGCACGTTGTTCCACGGCGCGATCGCCGTGCCGCATGCGCCGCAGCGCGAGCCCGGCCGAACCACGCTGAGCCCCAGGGGGAGACGATAGACGACGACGTTGAGGAAGGAACCGAAGAGCGCGCCGAATACCCCGAGGAGGACGGTCCAGAACGGGTGGTCGACCGGGATCATCGCACCACGAACGAGCCGATCCGCGGGCGGTTGTCGTTGTTCGAGTGACGCACGAGCTTGTCGTTCCAGCTGCTGACGGGGACGCGCTTGTCGTTGTCGTCAGGGTTGAAGAAGCCCAGGAACAGCTCGGTCTCGCCCGCGGGCGAGCCGAAGGGCACCTCGCGCTCGTAGGTGTCGACGATGATATCGCCCGCCATCCAGTGATCGGTCTGGAAGCACCCGACGCAGTGCTTGCCTTCCTTGCCCTGACTGACCGCGTTGGGCCAGTGATCGGTGTGGATGCGGCTCGACCCGCGATCGGCGTGCACGAAGAGCTTGTTGGACTCCTTCATGGGCTTCAGCGCCTGGAAATACAGCCGCAGCGTGAACTTGCGGCCGCGCTGCACCACCCACGGCTCCACGCCGTAGCCGACCAGCGCCACCGACTCTTCCCAGGTGACCATGTGTGACAAGGGAGCCTTGGCCGGCGCCCCGCGGGCCTCACCGCTGGCGAGGCGCCGCACCATCTCCTCCTCGGTTATCAGGGCGCTCCGAATCGGGTTCTTGTCGATGTCGTCCGGTCCGAGCCACGTACTCGCCAGCAAGATCCGAGACGACCGGTCATCCAGCACCGGGATGTGCAGGCCGCCGGTTAGCCGTCGGTACTCGAAGTTGAGGGTGGAGAACGAGCCCCGGTCCGACCGGCCCGGGTTCTCGGCCCCTGTCTTCGGGAGGAGGAAGTAGCGCCTGTCGCGGGTCAGGGCGGTGGCGGTAACCTCCAGCTTGTCGCTGGCCACGATGCGGTAGGCGTTGCGCACCCCGATGGTGGGGTCGAACGGCGGACCCGCCCGCTTCTCGGCCTTCGCGGTGAGGTCCTCGGGCGCGCGCGCCGACGCCAGCTCGAACTTCAGGGTGGTCGGTGTGTTATCCACGATGGAGTAGCGCCAGCCGTCGCTGTCGACGAGCACGGCGCCGGCCCATTGGCCGGGTTGCCAGGCGCGCTCTGGATCGGTGAGCACGGCAGGCGTGCTCTGCAGGTCCAGCGCGGAGTAGACGCCAGCCGCCGCGGGCTCGTCGCGGACGCCATCACCGTTGGCGTCGGCGGCGGGCGCGAAGCCCTGAAGGACGGTGGACTCGCCGAGGGAGACGCCGGCACGGCTGAGGGTGACCACCTCGTCGCGCCCGCCCTGCAGGACTCGCAGGGCGGCGGAGCTGTCGCGGATCTCCGGGACCGAGGCCGTGTAGAAGTTGCGGGCGTTCTGTCCGGAGAGGCTGTGCTGGAAGACGCGGCCCTCGGGCAGCTCGCCGCCTTCACGTTCGCGGATGGAGTCCAGGAGATGCTTCTGGGACACGTGCAGGCTCAGTGCAGCGACGAGCCGGCCGTCCAAGACCACGCTGATGGACAGCGCCAGCGCGACGAGGGTGACCACGAAGGCCGGCGGGCGCTCGACCACGCGGGCGACGGCGCCCAGTACGCCGCCCTCGAGGCCTGACAGCGCCAAGACCGCGGCCAGAAGCAAGAGCGCTGCGCCGGCGGCGACCAGCACCACGCGGGGCTCACCGCCACCGCTGGCGCACAGCGCGATCCCGAGGCCCGCGAAGAGCAGGCTGGACGGGGCGCCCACGGAGAGGCGTCCAATCAGATCGGCCACGCCGAGCCCGATCCGGAAGCCGACGAAGAGGCCGTGAGCGACCACGAGCGCACCCCAGGCGGTGAGTCCAGCCCACACCGCGGCGGCGGGCTCGTCGGCCCCGAGCGCCGCGGGGACGGCGAACGCCAGGGAGGCAACAGAGATCTCGAGCAGCCCGCGAAGGAACGCGGCCCCCGTTGATGGGATGGACCCGGCGGCGGTGAGCGGTCGCGGCCAGAACCAGGCGGCCAGGCCGAGCCCTATGGGAACAGCGGCCAGCGCCGCCGGGCGACCGGAGAGCCCCACGGCGACCAACGCGGCTCCCAGCAAGGCGAGCGCGGCGGTGAGGAGGCCGCGATGGCCGAGGACCAGGCGCCGGCTGGTGGCGCTGTGGAGCAGCGTGGGGAGGAGGGGCGCTCCAGCGAGGACTGCACCCAGCGCGCCGAGCAGGCCCGTAGGCGCACGCGGCGCGCCCAGCACGAGACCCGCGGCTGCGGCCAGGACGAGCGCCAGCCCGACGACGATAAGCTCACGCCCCTGGGCCGTCGCGGGCGCCAGTCGGGCGAGGCTGCCGCGATAACGGATCGCGGCGCCCGCGGTGAGGAGCACGGCGAGGCCGTAAAGGGCGAGCGTAACCCGGCTTCGGGCGAAGACGTAGGTGAGGTACCCGGCGTCGGCGGGGTCAGCCAGCGACTCGAGCTGAAGCCACTTGCGCGACATGGCGACCACCATGAGGGCCACCAGCGCCGCCGCCGCTCCCCCCGCGAGCGCCCACGGGCTCAGGGTCCCGCTCCGCAGGCGCGGTAGCGCAGCGAGCGCGGCCAGCAGACCGACGGCGGCAAGGCACGCCGAGACCGCCTGGCCCTGGCGGAAAGCGGCGAGCGCGCCGTCCGGCAAGGGCAACGGGAGCGCCAGGAAACGCGCGCGCGTGAGCCCGGAGTCGAGGAAGAGCTGCGCCGCGAGCCCGGCGAAGAGCGCCGCGAGTAGCCATAGGGCCGCACACGCCGTGCGGTCGCGCGCAACTCGGCCGAACAGACGGCCCAGGCCACCGGCGCCGTCGAGACGCTCGCGCGCGAGGCGGGAGGTCACGCTGCGGGCGGCGACTAGCGCGACACCCGCAGCGACGCACCCGGCGAACCACGGCGACGCCACCGTCAGGCTGACGACGCTGCCCGCCTCGAAGGTGCCGAAGACTAGCGTCAGGACGAAGGCGGCCAGCGCAAGGATCACGGCCAGCGCGGCGTGCGCGAGGTGGAACCTGGGCCCCCCGTCGCGATACACCGAAAGGAGACGGTCAACGGGCTTCCGGAGCCTGTCCGCGAGCTCGGATCCCAGAGCGGCCGCGTACCCCCAGAGCGCTGCCACCAAGGGTCCCAGGCACAGGAGCCACTGAGACGCGGCAAGCGCCGGCGCGGAGAACGCCACCACGACGACCAGGAGCCTCAGCCATCGCGACTTCGGCGGCAGTGTGCCAGCTGAGGGACCCCACCCACCCGCGGCAAGCCACGGAGCGAGGGACAGCCCCGCGAACACGGCCACCAGCGCGGCACCGAGCAGCGTCGGAGGCGCGAGCGTGAGCACCGCCGGTGCGGTCAAGCTTGCCACCGCCGCGAGCCCGTCGAGATGGCCCGGGAGGTCGAGCGGCGGCGCTCTACGCAGCGAGATGACGTCGGCGATGCATGCGGCGGACGCGAGCATGGCGATGACCGGCGACTCCGTGAGCAGGGCCACCACCGCGGTGCAGGCAGCCCGGGCCAGGAGCCGGGCGAGGGGCCAGAACCCCGTCTCCGGTAGGAGCGACAGCCCCACGACCAACGCGGCCAGGCCCAGCGCCAGCGGCGCCTGGCTGCCGAAGAGCCCCAACGTGGCCGCGAGCGCGAACACACCGAGGCGCGCGGGCCGCGCATACGCGCCTCGAGCGAGGCCGAAGATGACGGGCAAGGTCCAGGCCACGGCAGGGAGGGGAGCCGCGCGGTCCGCAAGGGCGGCCGACCAGGCGAGCGCATGAGCGATGGTGTTGCCGATGAGCGGGGTGAAGGCCCAGCTCCGGACCCAGCCCGCGCAGCGCGCCACGAGCCGCGCCCGCTGCGCCGCCACGCAGAGCGCCACGGCGACGACGATGAGCAGCGCCCAATGGTGAGGCCGCCAGTAGAAGACATCGCGAACATAGAGCCGGTGAATCGGCTCGAGGATCTGCCCGCCGGGGGTGAGAAACACCTCAGCGATCTGGCCCTGCAACGAGATGAGCCACCACGTGGCCAGACCACCCAGGGCGACGAAGCCAGCGCCTGCGAGCCCAACCGGCCGCGTGAGCGCCTCCGAGATGACCCGTAGGCGGGGCAACGCGCGGGCCCCATGGGCGAAGATGAGCGCGATCACCCCGAGGAGCATCGCCGTGAGGAGTGACGGCAGCTTCACCGCCTCTGGGTAGTCCGACTCCTCCTTGATCCCGGCGAGCGGCGGGTCCGCTGTGAGAAACGAGGTCGCAGGCTCGGCCGACTTCCTCAGGTCGTTGATGAGGACGACGGTGATCAGCGCAAACACCGTGGCCTCTAAGGCGGTGACGCGGCGCTGGCCGGTGAAGACCTGGTGCAGGTAGAAGCCCACCGCCAGGGCGGCGGCAGGGATGGCCGGGTAGACGAGGTGGTTGGTCCACTTCTGGGCCGCGCCAAACACGGCGAACGGCACGACGAGCCACAGCAACACGAGCACACCGGGCCGTGTCTGCTCCGCCGGCTCCGTGCGAGTGGCGATGACGCCGATCGCGAGCGGCAGGAGCGGGGCCCAGGGCAGCGCGCCGAAGCCGATCTGCTTCAACATGTCGTCATAGTTCAGGAATACCGGACGGTCCTCCATCCGCAGGTCCCACGATAGGAGGGGGAGCCCGGGGCCGAACTCCGCCGGTAGACGCTCGCCCACGGCCTCCCACACGAGCCAACCGACGAGGCCCGTCAGGATGAGCCCGGGCAGCCACACGGTGACTCGGCGCTCGCCTCCGACCCAGGGCGCCAGCACGGCCAACAACGCGGCCACGCCCAGCCCGACCACGCCCTGCGAGTACAGCAACCCGGCGGACCCGACGGCGACGAGCCACGTTGCCCCGATGGTGAGCCCGCCGCGCGCGGCCACACCCATGAGCCCCGCGGCGACGAAGGTGAGGCTGGCGGTGGCGGACAAAGCGCCTGCGGTGGACCGGGCAGCCGCATAGAACAGCGGCGTGGTGGCGAGCACCAGGGAGCCCAGGGTGGCTACGCCGGGCCCGAATGCAGTTCGGGCGCTGGCGAAGAACGCGATCAGAGCCAGGAGTCCGAGCAGGTAGAAGGGGAGCCGCGCCGCGAGCTCGTTTACCCCGAGGCGCGAGAAGCTCAGCGCCATCAGCCACGCGTCCAACGGCGGACCACTGACCGTCTGTCCGTCACGCTTGAGCTCGGCCCGCTGCCAGGGGCGTCCCAAGGTCCCTCGAACGCGCACCATCACCGTCTCGATCGACGCGTTCGCCGCTTCTTGGGCCTCCGGGCCGGCAGCGGTGGGCCACTCGAGCACTCGGGCCGGCAACGCGAAGGCTGCGGCGTCACCGAGGTTGGCCGCAACGGCAGCGGGGACACCCGGCGCGAGACGGCGGGCGAGGTCGCGCGCCTCGGCGGCTCGGCGGAGACCGCGCTCCAGCATGCCCTCGTCCGCGGCTTGGCCGCGGCCGAGCGCGTCGTAGCCCTGCTCCCGCGCCGCTTTGAGCACGCGGGTGAGCTCGGTCCGGAACCCCCCGGTGCGCCCCACATTCCCACCGTCGAGCTCGCGAGCCGCGAGCTCCAGCCGCACCTCTCGCCAGGTGGCGGCGAGGCGCTCGGCGTAGGCCTCGACGGTTGGCACGGGATCCCCCGGCTTGGGCGTGGGCGCGAGCAGCACGAACTCGGTCGTGGGGTTGCGCGCGGCCGCACGCGCAAGCCAGCCCGCGAGGGCCTCCACTTCAGTGGTGGAGCCCGGATCGCGCACGTGCGGGCCGAGGTCCAGCAGCGCGAGGTGGTGCACCTCGCGGTCGAGCAGCTCGGTCGCTCGGTCGAGTAGACGCGCGGGCGTGGGCCGCGCTGCGTCGTGGACGTCTGGCACCACCACGTCGACGCCGGGCTCTGCCTTGACTCGTTGCGCGATCGGACCGAGCCCGTCTTCTCCTCGCTCGATCACGAGGACGCGCGGCGGCTCGATCATGCGCCTCGCGACGTAAGCCCGGTCCATCTCCCATGGGTCCCAGAGGCCGTGCGCTCCGAGTCCTGGAGCGTGGAGCGCGAGCCAAGCCACGACGACCGCGACGAAGCCGAAAACGCCGGGCTGCGCCACGACGAGGTGGCGAAGGCGTGCAAAGAGGGCGGAGGAGGGGGCTGTCAAAACGCGCGGAGACTACACGACTCAGCGCGGGCGAGAAGGGGTCGGTGTTGGGCTGACCGTCCCATTATGGGACGCACCGTCCCACAATGGGACGGCACTAGCGGCACAAGCTCTTGTGTCTACACGCCACGCGAATGGCACGCGCCCTGCGTTGCCTCCGGTGAAGGAGGTCCACCCATGTCAGACGCGCACCTGTTCGAGATCCTGAGCCGCACCGTACTTCAAGCCGGCCTGGCGCCCGCCGTGGTCACGGCGCGATGGACGGGGCTTCGCCGCGCATTCGGCGACTTCGAACCCGAGTCCGCCGCTAGGCTCACCGAAGCTCAGCTCGAGGTGCTGGCGGCAGATCCCGCGCTCTTGCGGAATCGGCCCAAGCTGCGCGCCGTGGTGCTGAACGCTCGGACGGTGGCGCAGCTGCGCGCAGGTCATGGTTCCTTCGCCGCGTGGGTGTGGGGCCTCGAAGAGCGGCCGTACGAACAACGCCTCGAGATCCTCGCGGACACCTTCGAACGCGTCGGAGCGCGCTCCGCACACCTAGTCCTCGAGGCGGTCGGGCTGGCGCGACCGGACGACTGGCAGCACTTCGAGGCGAGAACCTGACGCGACGCGCTACGACCGATAAAGTTCGCCCGGCGCCGCGGGAATGCGGAATATTGGGGCCTGGGGGACCGAGTGTCGCCCCATCGGGTGCCCGGTATGACGAGAGCCAACGGGAGCCCCGGAGTGCTGGCCAATGCAGGAGTCGTTGATGAAGCGTTCGTTCGTTCGTGGTTGGGTTTTCGTCGTGCTCGCCTTTGCAGCAGCAGCGTGCGGCGACATCAAGGTGCCTTCCACGAGCGCCTGCCCGGCCGGCTTCTGCAGCCTCAATGGCCAATGCCTCGCGGAGGGCCAGGCGGTGGCCGGAACTTGCCAGGTGTGCGGTCCGGGCGGGGCCTTCACCACGAAGGCGTGCCCTGCGGGCCAGTCGTGCTCCAGCACCACCGGGCAGTGCGAGGGCGCCGCGGACTCGACCGACGGACAGACCGACGCGACCGACGCGACCGACGGACAGACCGACGCTACTGAAAGCGCCGACGCGACTGACAGCGCCGATGCGACCGACAACACGCCCGACGCGGGTGACGCCACGGACTCGAGCGACGGCACCGATGCCACCGACGGCACCGACGGCACCTCGGACGTCACCGACGCCACCGACGCCACCGACGGCACCGACGCGACCGATGGCACGTCGGATACGACCGACGCCACCGACGGCACCTCGGACGTCACCGACGCCACCGACGGCACCGCGGACGCCACCGACGGCACCTCGGACGCCACCGACGGCACCTCGGACGCCACCGACGGCACCTCGGACGCCACCGACACCACCGACGGCACCGACACGACGGACTCCGCCGACAGCACCGACTCCACGGACGGGAGCCCCGACTGCCAGGTGAACGCCGACTGCGCCGCTGTCGAGAAGACCTCTTGCCAGGTGGCCGTCTGCCTCGGGGGGACGTGTAACGTCGTGAACCTGGACGCCGGTCTGCCCTGCGCGCCGCAGGGCGTGCCGTTCCCCAGCTGCTGGACCGGCACCTGCGCCGCGGATGGGGAGTGCCAGGCCACCCCAAAGGTCATCGGCAACTGCGACGATGGTGACCTCTGCACCGTCGGCGACACCTGCGCGTTGGGCGACTGCGTGGCCAACGCGAAGTCTTGTACGGATGGGAACGCGTGCACGGCCGATCTCTGCAACAAGGCGACCGGCGAATGCGCCGCCATCGCTCTTGACGCGACGCCTTGCGACGACGGCAACGTCTGCACGGAGGGAGACACCTGCACGTCCGGGTCGTGTGCCTCAGGCACGAACAACTGCGCCTGCACCACGGACACCGACTGCGTGGACGATGGAAACCTCTGCAACGGCGTGGTCAAGTGCCTCGCGGTGGCTGGCAGCAAGGCCTGCGTGATCCCGCCGGAGTCCGTGATCGAGTGCAGCACGGCCGCCGACACGGCCTGCCGGGTCACGTCATGCAACCCGGTCACGGGCGCCTGCGAGCAAGCGATCCTGGCCGGCGCGGCGTGCACGGACGCCGACGCCTGTACAGCTGACGACTCCTGCCGTGCCACCGACGGCGAGTGTGTGGGCACCTCGCTCGAGTGCGGCGACAACAACCCGTGCACCGACGACGCCTGCGTTCAGGGCGCATGCACCAACATGCCGAACACGGCCAGCTGCAACGACGGCAATCCGTGCACGATCAACGACGCATGCGCCGCCTCGAGCTGCGCCGGCGCTGCCAAGGTCTGCAGCGACGGAAACGTCTGCACCACCGACAGCTGCGTCGAAGGTATCTGCACCTTCCCGCTGATCCCCGGGGGCGCATGCAGCGACAGCAACATCTGCACGAGCGGCGACGTCTGCCAAGCGGACAAGGTCTGTCGCGGCACCGCGGTCAACTGCGAGGACTCGAATCCATGCACCGACGACACGTGCACGCCCGGAGCGCCGCCACCCGGCTTCAACGCCAACGACCCGACGAGCGCGTGCACCCATAACGCCAACACGAGGCCGTGTACGGACTCCAACGCCTGCACCACCGGCGACGTCTGCGCGAACAAGACTTGCAGCCCGGGCGCCACCACGGTCTGCCCCGCTGGCACCGCGTGCACCGTATCTAGCTGCGACCCGGCGACCGGCTGCCAGATCAGCAACGCCACGAACGGCAGCACCTGCAACGACGGCAGCGCGTGTACGTCCGGTGAGGTCTGTACCGGCGGCGCGTGTGGTGGCGGGGCGGCGATCTGCCAGTGCAACTCGGATGCCGAGTGCAGCGACAACAACCCCTGCACGGGGATCGAGAAGTGCGTGGCAGACGCCCAGGGCGCCAAGAAGTGTCAGACTGGGACGCCGGTCACATGCCTTGCGAGCAACAACGTCTGCCAGGACAACGTGTGCCAGCCGGCCACGGGACAGTGCGCCCCGGTGAACGTGAACGAGGGCAAGAGCTGCGCGGCGGACACGAAGTGCGTGACAAGCCAGGTCTGCGCTGCCGGGACGTGCAAGGGAACTTCGGTCACGTGCACTGCGCCCACCTGTCAGGTCAACGCGGGCTGCGACCCCCTCACGGGCTGCAAGTTCACCGTGGCGCCCACCGGGACGTTATGCAACGACGGGAGCCTCTGCACGGAGCCGGACCGGTGCGACAGTTTGGGCAAGTGCTTGGGGTCGCCGGTTATTTGCGACGACGGGAAGCCGTGCACAGTCGGTGACTGCTCACCCACGAAGGGGTGTGCGTACATCGTGACGGACCAAGCGGAGTGCGACACCGACAACAACCTCTGCACAGCAGAGCGGTGCAGCGGAGCCCTCTGCAAGTCCACGGTACAGCTGAGCTGTGACGACGGGTTGGCCTGCACGATTGACACGTGCGACCCCGTGACGGGTCAGTGCTCGTTCACGCCCTCCGCAGCGCTTTGCGACGACAAGAACACGTGCACCGTTGACGCCTGCACCGCAAATGGGTGCAGCTACACGAGCCTGCCCGAGCTCTCGGCATGCGACGACGACAACAGCACCACCACCATCGATCTCTGCGTAGCGGGTCGGTGTGCGGGCGGGATCCAGAGCTACCCTGGCCTCTCGAACCTGTGTCCGCCGACCGCGTGGGCCGCCGTGGGCGCCACGACCTTTCGTGGCGTGCCCGTGGCCGCGTACAACATGACTACGTACAAGTTCGGAATACCCAGCGGCTGCGGCACGACTGGCTCCGCGAGCGCAAGCGTGTACACGGCGGACGGATCAGGGGCCTTCAAGCTCCTCGGTACCACCTCCGGGAGGCTCCGCGGAGCCGCAGGCGCCGTCGTGGTTGGGGAAGACGCGCTCGTGGGTCTCATCACCGATGACCTCTCGGCGGTCGACTACTCGGGCACCACCCTTCACAGCGCCATGGATCAGCTGCCGGACACTACACCGAAGTCCAACATGCACACGGTGTCCACCGCCACGACCTACTCGCTCTTCTCGACCGAAAGCTGGTACCTCGTGGGCGGCCGCGACCCCAGCGTCCCCACGGGCACGGCGTTCGTCTGCGGCACCGACGGCTCCAACTGGAGCTGCTCGCCGGCAACGCTGCCGACCTCGCCGTCAGCGAAGTTCCTCGACTTCGTCGGGAGCACCCTGTTCACGGAGGCGGAGGAGTGCGCCGGGACGCTCTGCGCCTACGGCACGTATCTCGCGGGCGGCTGGCTCGGGAGCGCCTCCACCTCCGGCACGCTCGACCTGCTGCACGACCCGAAGGGCACGTTCTTGTACAGCGGCGGCAACTCGATCCCCGGCTCGGGGGCCAACTACCGTGGCAGCGTGCAGGTAGACGCTACAAATGCGTACCACTTTGGAGTCGGCGGCCTGCTGCGCCACTGCTCACTCGACGTCTGCAAGACGCTCACGACCTTTGCCGCGGACGTCGACTGGTACTCGGGGGTCACCTTTGGGGGCTCCGTGGCCCTCGTGGGGCGCTCCATCAGCAAGGGCCTCTATCGCCTCTACGTCCTGCCTGCAGGCGGCGAGCCCGGCACCTTGAGCCACTGGGGCACGTACATCCTGCCCTCGGACGAGGGCAGCGATGTCCCCCAGGTGGTCACGGGGAGCGCCGGTGGCGGGTTGTTCATCTTCGGCGTCAACAGCAGCGCGAAGGGCCCTGTGCTCTGGCGCTTCATCCCGTAACGCCCGGGGGTCGAGGCCCGATAGCCCCCGCCACTCGAACCCAAGATCCTTCTAGGAGAACGCGGCCGTGGCCCCCACGGCTGTACACGCCCGGGCACCGAGCGCGCAGCCCTGCGCGGCGGCACGCTCGAGGACCGCCGCGTCGAGCTGGGTGGCCCGGCACAGCACCGCCAGGGCCCCTGCCATGAACGCGTCCCCAGCCCCCGTCGTATCGACCGCCTCGATGTTGGGCGAGCCCATCCGGCCCGTCAGGCCGCGATAGGACCAGCGCGCGCCACCGGCGCCTTCTGTCACGAAGACCACGGCGTCCTCCCGAAAGGGCAGCGCCCGTTCGTCGGCCCCGCCGGCAAGCACTAGGACCTCCTCGAGCGACAGCTTCACCACGTCCACCGCCGCGAGGAGCGCGATCGCCTCCCGCCGCATCGCCGTTTGCGAGGCCCAACGGTGAGCGCGTAGGTTGGGGTCGCAGGCCACCCGAGCCCCTGCCTCGCGCGCCACGGCGATCGCCCTCCAAGTGGCCGTATGGCCCTCGGGGTTGATGAGCAGGTTGGAGCCCAGGTGGAGGACGCGCGTGTCTCGGACCAGCTCCAGCGGGAAGGCGTCCGCTGGGACGGCTGTCTCTGCGGCGGGGGCGCCATAACCCGTGAAGCCGCGCTCACCACCCTCGAGGCGGGTCACGAAGCAGATGCCGGTCTGCGCCTCGCGCGTGCGCACCAGCCCCGCCACGTTTACGCCGGCTTCCCTGAGCCCGCTCTCCAGAAACGCCCCGAAGCCGTCTTGTCCGACCACGCCGAGAAAGCCGACGTCCACCCCCTGCCGCGCGAGCCCGATCGCGACGTTGGCCGGGGCTCCGCCCACGTGCGGCACGAAGGCCCGCGCCGCGGCCAGGGGACCAATCCCGTCGGGGAAGAAGTCGACAAGGGCCTCACCGAAACACAGCACCTCGAGCACGGGCAACCTCGTCGGTCCGGGAGCCGGGAGTGTGGCCGCAGCGACGACTCCGTGGCAAGGGTCCGTGTGGTAGGGTCCGGCGGATGGCGCTGCCCTCCCACGTCCACACGCTGCTCATGCGCCTGGCGCGAGGTGAGGCGGTGCGTCCGGACGACCTCGACCTTCTGGGGGCCGGCGTCCTCTACGAGGCAGCCGGCGCGTTGGAAAGCGCACACGCCGCCTATGAGCTCTGCATCGACGAAGGCGGAGATGAGGCGCCCGAGGTGACGCTGGCCGAGGGACAGCTCCTCGCGCTCGAAGCCAACGCGGGCCACCCTGACGCACGCCTCCGCCTGGCGCCGCTCCTCGACGGCGACGAACACGTCGTGACGGTGGTGAACCACGCCATCTTCCACTGGCGCGCTGGCAGAAACCGCGTGGCGGCGGAGCTGTTGCTGGAGGCGGACGCAGCGGCGCGCTCACCGCTTGGACGGGCGGTGGAGGAGTCGCTTGCCGCCCACTACCCCGGCGTCCGGGCCCGCCTCGTCTCACCGCTGCTCCTCGTAGCCAGCGAGCGAGCGGCCGCCTCGGGCGACCGGCAGGGTCTGGAGCGCGCCCTCGCGCTGGAGCCGGGAAACGCCGACGCCGCGCTGCGCCTCGCGCGCTTCGAGCTGGCGGCGGACCACCCCAGCGCGGCGCGCGGAGTCGTGTCGGCGCTCCTCGAGCGATATCCCGGCTGGAGCGACGCCCTCGCGCTGGCGACCCAGCTCGGGGCGCCCCGGTGACGCCGCCGGTGTGGCTATGGAGCCGACGCGCGCTCATCGCGGGCACGCTGGCGCTCGGGTCCGTCTTCGTGGTGCTGGCCTCGAGCCACCTCGCTCCCCGGGGATTGGTCCGCACCGTCTACGCCACCCCTGACTGGTCCGGGGACCCGGTCTCCCAGGAGCACTCCGGTCACGTCGACTTCGGCCCCGACCTCAACCGGCATCGCTGGACGCTGCCTCCCCAGTCGTCCCTCACCTACACGGGCTATCTGTACGCGCCGCGACAGGGCGACTACGCCTTCGGGATCGACTCCGCAGACGCCGTGTGGCTCACCGTTGGCGGCGCCGCGGTCGTCACCCACAACGCCGGGCGCCCGCCGGTCACGGGGGCCGTGTTCCTGCGCCAGGGGCTCCACCCGATCGAGCTGCGCCTCCTGCATCGGAACGGCACGTCCGATCTCATGGTCTCGTGGGCGCCCCCGGCCACCGAGTACCTGGTCACCCTGTCGCCTGTGTTCCTCACGCCGACCCCGGTGAGCGACTCGGCGCCCCTCAACCTCGGCCTCAGCGCCGCCGTGTGCTTCGCTACGGCGCTCCTGGTGGCGCTGGGTCGCCCGGGGCGTTCCGCGCGCCTCGGCCTCCTCGCGGCCGCCGGCGCGCTCCTGGTCCTGGTCCCGCTCGCGCTCTTCGCCGAGGAGTCCCGCGACGAGGCGGCCGTGGCCATCGCCTCCCGCGCAGCCTTCGGTAACGCCATCCACGGGATCCTCCACAGCGGCTACTGGGGGCTCGGCGCCCGCAATCCCCCACTGGGATACTGGTTCTACGGCGCGCTCACCTACCTCACCGGTTCGGGCGCCCTCGTCGTCATGCGCCTCGGCGCCGCGTGCTGCACCGCCGCCACGGTGGGCGTGGTCGCGTCCTTCGCCGCACGGCGACTCGACGCGCCCCGGGCCGCCGCCGGCGCCGTGATCCTCAGCACCTGCCCTGCCCTCCTCGGCTTCGGAACCACGGCCACGCTGGACGCGCCGGCCCTCCTCACCCTGACGCTGGCCATCATCCGAGTCATCGACGCCTTCGAGGCCCCGCGCCCCAATCGGGCGTTGCTCGGCGCCGGCGTCTGGGCCGGGCTTGCCATGGCGACGCGACTCTCCGGCGCCCTGGTCCTGGCGTTCGGCGCCGCGATGCACCTTGCGCGCGCCGTGAGCGAGCACCGGCGCGACGGCACCACACGCCTACCGCTCGGTCTCCTCGGGGCGCCGGTGGTGGCCGTGCTTGTGGCGTTCATCCTGTGGCCTTGGCTGTGGCGCAGCCCCTTCGGACAGCTGCTCGCAGCGCTCGGCCAGTGGCAATACGCCGTCACCGAGCGCTTCCTCGGCAGCACCGGACCCCTCCCCCTCGCCTATCTCCCCGTGCAGCTGTTCTTCACCACGCCAGCGCTCTGGCTTGTGGCCATGGGCCTCGGCCTGGCTCGGCGCCCAAGCTGCACCGGCAGCTTCCCGGTGGGAGCGACGCTCGCGCTCTGGGCGTCCGTTCCCTTCGTGGCCGCGCTCTCCGACGTAGAAGCCGACGGCGCCCGACACCTCCTCCCTGCCCTGCCCCCGCTGGCGATCCTGGGAGGCCACGTCATCTGGACGCTGGCGATTCCCCGGGTCTGGCGAGTGACCGGGCTGGTCACGGCGGCGGGCTGGGTAGTTTCACAAGTCGTCGCGGCGGCCCCGTTCCCCACGGAATACCGGTCGGAGATCCTCGGGGGCGTCGCCGGGGCCGACGCCAGCGACATCGCCCCCGTCGGGCTCCTCGCTGCCGGCGCGCGCCGCACGGCGGAGCAGGTGGAGCACCTCGTCACCAAAGACACCACGCTTCGGCTGGACGGCGTTCCACCGCATATGGTGAGCGTGGTGCTTCAGAGGCCGGCGGGACCGCCCGCCCATCGGGCAACGCATAGACCCGATGTGATCCTGCGGAACGGCACCTCGCCCGGGGCGCGCGTCCTCGAGGGGTACCTGGTGCTTGACGTCGTGGTGGTGGACGGCGTCCCGGTCGCGCAGGTGGCGCTGCGTGACGGGAGCGAGGCGCGGGCCCGCTACGAGGCGCAGTTGCGCACCGGAGGATCGGCGAAACTTGAGCGGTGACGAGCGCGTAGCCTATGCTTCCCCCAATGAGCGCTCGACCCGCCCGCCGAATCACCCCCTTCACCTCGCACGCAGCGGTCCAGCCCATGGCCGAAGCGGAGGCGCGTGGGCCGGCGCGTGACCCGCGATTCCCGATCCCGCAATACACGGCCCACATCAACGGGGTGCGCACGGCCTTCGCAGACTCCGGTGGGTCGCACCGGGGACCGCCGATCCTCTTCGTGCACGGGCTGGCTGGGAACGCCGCGCACTGGGTGCACGTGGCGCCGCGCTTCGTCGAGCGACACCGCGTGCTCGCCGTGGATCTCCCAGGCAACGGCGCCTCGGCGCGGGCGCCCTGGGCGCACTCGATCGACGCGTACGTGGGCCACCTGGCGTCCTTCCTCGACCTCATGGGTGAAGAGCGCGCCTTGTTGGTGGGCCACTCCATGGGCGGCATGGTCGCCCTGCGCTTCGCGCTCCGCCACCCCGACCGCCTGGCGGCCGCAGCGCTCGTAAACCCCGCAGGGATGGCACGCCTCCCCGCGTGGGCTCGGCTTGGGGGCCGGGCGCTGCTGCGGCGCCGCCTCCTCACCCGCCTCCTACCCGTCGTGTGGAAGCACGGGATCCTGGGCAACGTCTTCTACGAGAAAAATCGCCACACGCGCGACTTCATCCACATGCTCGAGACCTCCGCGGCGCCCCATGAGCAGGCGGCGGTGCTCGAGAGCGTGGGTGCCCTCATGGCCGAGATGCGTGAAGACCTGCTCGAGCGCGACTTCGGCGCCTTGCTGTCGCAGATCTCGCGTCCCATCGGGGTGGTCTTCGGTGAGAAGGACCGCCTCGTGCCTGCGCGCCTCCTCAGAGAGGCCGCGCGCCGGCTGCCGCACGTCACCGTGGACGAGATCCCCCGATGCGGCCACATGCCCAACATCGAGCAGCCCGAGCGCGTGGTCCGGTTCCTGGAGCGTATGGCGAGCCGAGCCACGTGAGGGGCGCGCAGCGCCTCGGCGCCCTCCTCGTGCTCGTCGGCTGCGCCGGCACGGAAGCCGAGGTCGTCGAGGCCCCGAACAAGTACAAGGCGTGCAACACGGTGGTCCTCTGTGACCCCGGACTCGAGTGTCGCGGGGGCGTCTGTCTACCGCCGTTGGCGCCACCCACCCCGGTGGACGGGGTCGCCGACGCGACGAGCTCACCCACCGATGCCGCACCCGGGACTGACGCCACCGCCGGAACCGACGCTCCCACACCGCCAAGCGATGTCGGCGCCCCAACGGACGTCGCAGCAGAGCCTCATCAGGACACCGCGGCCCCCCCCATAGACGGTTCCGCGCCGCCTGCCGACATCGCGCCCGCCGCGGACGAGTGCACCGCTCCGGGGCAGCCCTCCGGATGCCCCTTCGAGCCCGCGCTCACCTACTGCCGCTTCGAGCCGAGCACGAAGAGCCTGGCGTGCCAGACCGGCGCGACGCGCGTATTCGGAGAGCCCTGCGACACCAACCTCCAGTGCGACCTGCCCTATGGCTGTCACTTCGGGAAGTGCACCACGTACTGCGAGCTCTTCGTGAAGGCTTGCCCGGCCAATACGACGTGCACCGAGCTGGGCCACCCCGGCTGGGGGGCCTGTAAGCACGACCTCTAGGGGGCGGGCGGACCCGAGGTTGTGGGGCCAGTGGGGCCAGCGCTTGCCTTGCACCTACACCCGCGCTGTGCGATCTCAGGCGGGCATGGCACGGCTCCATCTCACACGACACCTCTTCGTGTTCTTCCCGCAGCTCGAGGGTCGGGAGCTCGTGGTCAACGGCAACACGGCTCGGGAGATCGTGGACGGCCTCGACGCCGTCGCGCCCGGGATCGGTCTCTACGTGTGCGACGAGCGCGGGCGCCTGCGGACCCACGTGAACCTCTTCATCGACAAGCAGATGGTCAAGGACCGGCGCGCGCTCACAGATCCGGTGGGCGCGGACGCTGACGTACACATACTCCAAGCCCTGAGTGGGGGTTGATGATGGCTTCGCACAGTTCAGCGGGGATTCCCGCTGCCGCACAAATCCTCGTGGCCACGCGCAAGGGCACCTTCTTCGTGGAGAAGACTGCAACGGGGTGGCAGCCCCGCCTCGTGGGCCACGCCGGCACGTCGGTGAACTTCGTGGCCCGGGACCCGTACACGGGTCGGTACTGGGCTCTGCTCGGGCATGGTCACTGGGGGGCCAAGCTCTCAGTTTCTGACGACGGAGGGGCCACTTGGGCCGACGCGCCAGCACAGATCTGCTTCCCCGAAGGCGCACGCTTCATCGCGCAGGACATGTACGAGGACGCCTCGAGCGAGCACGGCGTCGGGTGGAAGATCTCCACCAAGGCCGCCACGCTGCAGAAGCTGTGGGTCATCGGCTTCGGTCCGGGTGGCGCGGTCTACGTGGGCACGATCCCCGGCGGTCTCTTCGTCAGCCGCGACGGCGGAGCCTCGTTCCAGCTGAACCTGCCGTTGTGGAATCACGAGTCACGGGGCGGCGATCTCTTCGCCAGTGAGGGCACAGGGGAGACGAAGTGGTTCGGTACGCCGGCGTCCGAGGGCGGCGACTTCGCTCCCGGGATCCACTCGATCGTGGTCGATCCGCGTAACCCGCAGCACCTGATGGTCGCGGTGTCCACGGCGGGTGTGATCGAGAGCCTCGATGGCGGCGCCTCGTGGCACAGCCGTAACAAGGGGATGGCAATGGATCACACCCCCGAGCCCGAGGCTGAGTGGGGGCACGACACCCACTTCATCGAGCAGTGCGTGGGCGACCCCGATCACCTCTGGCAGCAGAACCACGCGGGCGTCTTCTACAGCCGCGACCGGGGGGCCTCCTGGACGCTGGTCAGCCAGCCAGACGCAGGGGTTCACTTCGGCTTCCCCGTGGCCGCCCACGACTCGGACGGGCGGACCGCCTGGCTGGTCCCCGCGCGTGGCGACAACCAGCGTATGGCGCTGGATGGCGGGCTCTTCGTCGCCCGAACCCGCGATGGCGGCTCGACCTGGACTCAGCTCCGTGACGGGCTCCCGCAGGGCTGTGTGTACGACGTTGTCTACCGCCACGCGCTCGCTCAGCAGGGCGGCGTGGTCGCGTTCGGTTCCACTACGGGCAACCTCTACGTCAGCGACGACGGCGGGGACCACTGGTCCACCGTGGCCAACAACCTCCCGCCGATCTACTCCGTTCGACTCGCGTGAGCCCACGGACGGCCTCCACACGCGCGGCCGCACCGCCCGACGAACAGCTGTCGCTCTTCGAGCCGCGCGTGCAGTGGCGGCAGGAGGCCGAGACCCGGGCTCTCGCGCTGGACTTTGGCCCCGCGCTGGCTGCCGCTCGGGCGGCCGGCCCGGCGTGGCCGCTGGCCGAGCTGCTGGAGCGGCTCGCGGCCACGAAGCCCGGGCGGGGGCAATATGCGTGGCTAGACTATCTTCTGGGCGCCCTACACGACCCGAGCCTTGGCGTTCTCCCCGGGCTCGAAGCCGCCTTGGCCCGGGAGGCAGCGCGCTCGCTGGAGGTGCTGGAGGTGTCGGAGCGCCGCGGCGCCACCGTCCCATCGCTGTTGGCCCGGGCAGGGAACCGCGCGGAGGCGTTCGCGTGGGCGCGGCGGCAGGCCAGAGACGCTGACGACTGGCGGGCGCTGGCGGAGCTCGCGTGGGCGTATGGGGACGGCGACGAGGCGCGTGACGCCTGGTCCGCCGCTCTCACTCTGGCCCCGTTGTCGGTCCCAATCGACGGCCACCCCTTGGAGGCACTCGAGGTGGCGCTGGCGGACGTGGAGGAGGCCTGCCCGGCCACTGACGGCCCCGCCGAGCTGTGGCTCTTGCCGGTGGCGCTACACCGCAACGTGTTGCCGATCCCGCGGGGCGTGGCCGTAGAGGGGCCCACGGTGTTCGGGGTTACCGGGACGCCGACCGAGCGCGCGCAGTCGGTGCTCCACGTGGTGGTGCGCTGGGCGCGCGACCGCGACCCGTTACCGGCGCGGCGGGCGATCGCGGCGCTGGCACCGTGGATGCTGCGTCTCCTCGGCGTGGGCTAGCGGCGAGGGCGGGCGCGTCGGTCGTTGCTGCGATGCCACGGGTCAGCCAGCGCGGCGCACGGGTCGACTCCGCACCGGCCGCGCCGGCCCGCGCACCGCTTCAACACTGACCGATGCACGGTCGAGCCGTACGTCCACTCACAGGGCTCCCACCCCGCCGTCGGGCCCCGTGTGGCGCTTGCCTTCGAAGTGGAGAGACGCGCCATCGGCGCAGCGGTCGGTGTCGAACTCGTCGTGGATGAGTTCCTTGCCTTCGAGGCGTTCGAAGACGATGAGCCCTGCCGCGTTCGGCTGACGGCAGCCACCCGCGTCTCGGGGCGTAGTGGGTCAGTTGACCCACTGCCTCTTCGGGGGCGGGTTGACCTCGATTGCCTCCGTGACGTGGACCTCGTACGGGATCGAGACGCCGGCCCGCGCTTCGGCGAGCGTGAACTCGCAGACCGGCGCTGTGACCAGGATGGAGACGCCGTTCAGGCTCGACTGCACCGTCGCGGCGCAAGGGCGGTTCGGCAGGACGAGCCGCGTGTCTTCGACCTCGGGCGGGGCGTGCAGAAGAGGGTGATGCTCGCCGCGATGAGCCCCAGAGCCAGCGCGGTGATGCGAGGACGTTGCGCCTTCAACATCCGAGGAAACGCCCAATCGCGTCCCAAGCGGCCGGAGTCATTCGATAGACGCCGCGCACGTCGGTCTTCGGGAGCTTGCCTTTGCTGATCCAGTTCTGGAACGTGCTGCGCGGGATGCCGATGTCGAGGAGGCCCTGGCTCGTGATGGTCTCGGGCACGCCTGGCTCCGGGGCACGGGCCGGCGCCGGGGCCCGTTTGGGCTCGGGCGCGAGTGTGGCCTTGGGTGCGGGTTCGGACTTGGGTGGGGGTTTGGACTTGGCCTCTCGCGTCGGGGGCTTCACCGGCGCGGCGACGGGGCTGGGTTTCGGTGCGCCGGCCTTGATGGGCGCCGCCGGCGCGTCGTCGAGGTCGATCCCGAACATGGCACTGAGATCGTCGTCGTCATCGAGCGCACGCGCCGATGGCGCCGTCTTCCCGAGGACACCGGCGCCCGAGACGCCGGTGATGAGGTCCGCTGGGCTCACGTTGCGGAGATCGAAGAGGAGCTCGGGGCGCGTGTCGAAGCGGGCGCCGATCCCGTAGAGGGTCGCCGCGACGTGTTTGCACATGCTGGCGTAGTCGGGGCAGGAACACCGTAGCGAGAGCTCGGTGGGCTGCGGGAAGAGGCCGGTCGTGCGCTCGCAGAGGCGCGTCATCACGGCGGTCGAGAGGCGGCCGGCGAGGAGCTCGACCAGCGAGTCGACGGTGCCAGCACAGTCGCGCCGCAGCACGGCCCATTGCTCGGGCGGCACGGGCGCGACGGCGACGGTGACCTGGTAGAGCCGAGAGCCCATGACGGAGGCCTCGACCTTGCCTTTCGAGACGGCCAGGTCGATGACCGAGCCGTTTCGGCCGTAGGTCCGGCCGCGCGGCCGCCGGTTCGCGAAGTCGCTGTAGCGTTCCAGGTTCTCGCACCACGACTTGCCCCAGAAGGTGTGGGTGATGGTGCGGCCCTCGATGACGACGGGCTCGGCCGGGTTTCCCTTGGACCTGCGGGCGGCCAGCTCCCGGGCGGCCTTCGCGCGGCGGTCAGCGACCCGGACGTAGGGTTGGTAGCCGCCGTAGGTGCTGTATCGCGTCAAAGTTCGCCTCGTGCGGAGTTGAAGTCGAGACGGACCAGCTTCATCAGGTCGTCCGTGGACATGCTCGCCAAGTCGAGCTCGGTATCGCCGCTCACGAGGCTCCGCGCAAGCCCCTGCTTCGACTCGATGAGCGCGTCGATCTTCTCCTCGAGCGTGCCGCGGCAGACGAGCTTGTGGACGAGCACGTTGCGCTTCTGGCCGATGCGGTACGCCCGGTCGGTCGCCTGGGTCTCGACGGCCGGGTTCCACCAGCGGTCGAAGTGGACGACGTGCGACGCCGAGGTGAGCGTGAGCCCGGTCCCGCCGGCTTTGAGCGAGAGGACGAAGAAGGGCAGGTCTTCGTCCTGCTCGAAGCGCGCTACGAGCTGCTGGCGCTGCTTCACCGGGGTGCCGCCGTGCAGGATGAGGCCGGGGCGGCCGAAGACTCCGCCGAGGTAAGCTGCCAGCGGCTCGATGGTCTCTCGGAACTGGGTGAAGACGAGCACCTTCTCCTGCTTCTCCGCGATGGTCTCTGCGAGCTCGCCGAGGCGCAGCAGCTTGCCGCTGTCGTCCGGTCGCCACACGCCGTCGCCCGTCCAGTGCGAGGGGTGGTTGCAGATCTGCTTGAAACGCATGAGGAAACTGAGGATGAGGCCGCGTCGCGCGATGCCGTCGAGCGTGACCAGCTTCTCTGCCAGCTCTCGCGTGGCGTCTTCGTAGAGCGCGGCCTGCACCGGGCTGAGGCCGCACCAGGCGTTCACCTCGGTCTTGTCCGGGAGGTCCGAGATGATCGACTTGTCGGTCTTCATGCGGCGCAGGACGTAGGGTCGCACCAGGTTTCGGAGTGGCCCGAAGCCCTTCGGCGAGCCAGCGAGCGCTTTGGTCCAGGTGCCGAAGGCCTTGGCGCTTCCAAGGAGGCCAGGGCTCGTGAACTCGAAGAGCGACCACAGGTCGGCGAGGCGGTTCTCGACCGGCGTGCCGGTCAACGCGAGCCGCCATGACGCTTGCAGCGCCTTGACCGCCTTGGATTGGCGCGTGGCGGCGTTCTTCACGGTCTGCGCTTCATCGAGGATGACGGCTTCCCATGGGATGTCATCGAGGCCGGTCGTGCGGTGGACCGTGCCGTAGCTCGTGATGACCAGGTCCCCGCCGGAGAAGGCGTCGCTCGAGATCTTGGCGGTGCTCGTCGGGGCCGCCGAGCCGTGCAGGACCCGGAGGCGCAATGACGGCGCGAAGCGGGCGGCCTCCTGCACCCAGTTCCCGATCAGCGACGCCGGGACGACGAGCAGGGACGGGCGCTGAACGCCCTCGCGACGCATGACGAGCAGGAGCGCGAGGACTTGGATGGTCTTCCCGAGGCCCATGTCGTCAGCGAGGCAACCGCCGAGCTTCAGGCGCCAGAGGAGGTGTAGCCATGCGAGCCCGACCTGCTGGTAGGGGCGCAGTGTCGCCTTCAGGCCGTCGCCGGGATCGGGCGGCACGCGGCGACCCTGCGGATCGCGGAGCGCGGCGAGCGTCGCCTTCAGCCACGGTCCGGCGTAGACGTCGCTCCAGCGGGCCTCGTCCGATGGCGCATCGAGGTCGGCGTCGCCCTCGGACGCACCGGCGTCGCTGAGGAGCTTCATCGCGTCGAGGAAGGAGATCCCGCCGTTCAGCGCCGCAGCGCGGGCGGCTTCGAAGCGGGTCAGCGCGGCCTGAAGTCGATCGCGCTGGACCTCGACCCATTGCCCGCGCAGCAGCCGCAGCCCATCGCTGCCGTCCAGGAGCGACTGGCGCTCTTCGGGGGTGAGCGGCTCGCCGTCGATCGAGAGCCCGACCTCGAAGTCGAGGAGCGCGTCGAAGCCGAGGAGCGACGGCTCGGTGCTGCCGACTTTGGCGGCCACGCGGGGGCGCGACGGGCGTCGTCCACCCCACGCGGCGGGCATCTTGACCACGACGCCGCTCGCTTCGAGCACAGGTACGTCTCGGAGCAGCGCCAGCGCTTCGTCGGCGGTCCAGCGTATTGGCTGAAACAGCTCGCCGGAGTCCACGAGCGCCCTCAGCCAGACGCAGCGCTCAGCGGCGCGCTGCACGGGGAGGAGGAGGGCGAGGAGGCCATCGCGGTCGCCTGCGTCGGAGTATTCGCGGAGGGCCTTGCCGAGCGGCCGGTGTTGCGCGTTCGCGCTGCAGTCGAGGCGCACCGAGTAGGTAGCGAGGAAGGCGAAGGGGGTCTCGGGATCGCCGCGTCTCTCCGCGAGGTGAAGGTGGACGCGGCCCACGAGGTGGCGCGCGGCGTGGCGTGCGGCGAGCCACGCGCCGAAGTCGCCGTGATCGCCGACTGCGCTCCGTACTGCGGCGTCGACCTCGGTCCACACGGCGGCGATGACGTCCGAGTCGACGTACTCGGCGCCGCGACAGGGCGGAACGCGGGCCGCCAGGGCTTCGAGCCGTTCGACGGGGCCACTGTCGGGCGGAGGGAGACGTCCTTCGTCGCCAGCTCGAGCCACGAGCCCTTGAAGACAGGCCGCGGCCACGTCACGGCCCCACGCGAGCGAAGGAGGCAGCGGCGTGTCGGCGTGGTCGAGGGCGAGCCCCAGGAGGCCGGCCGCGACGCCGGGTTGGAAGACCAGCGTGATGCGGTGGTGACGCTCTGGCGGGAGCGCGTCGTCGTCGGTCTCAGACTCGTCGAGGTGGAGCTGACCCGTGGGCGTAACGCGGAGGGTGAGGCCGCTCGAGCGAATCGTCGCGACGCGATGTGGCGCGTCGGCGGCGGACTTCGCTATGGGCAGGCGGGTCGTCATCGCGCGGACCCTAGAGGGCGGTCAGGGCGGCGGCAAGTCAACAAAGGAAACGGCGCTGCGCGTAGGGTCCATCATCCGGGTGACCATCGTCGACGTCGTGGAAGCCGGCCGCACCCGCGTGACGCTGAAGACCAACTTCACTCCGTACGACTACGACCACCTCATGAACGTCGAGGTCGAGACCGCGTGCACGTGCGGCTACGATCGCGTACGCCAGAACGGCGCCGTGTGGCTGGTCCCGATTGTCCCGGATCGCCCGATGGGCAGGACCACCACGCTCGAGGGGTCCGGGACCTTCCCGATTCCTGGCACCTTCCTCCCGATGCTGGATAGCGCGGCCAACATCGCGGGAACGTTCGGGTACTCAGCTTCCCTGGCGCGGGCGCCACCCGTCAACGATTGACCCTCGGGGTTCCGTCCTCAGCCGGCAGTCTCTGGTTGCGGAGTGCGAACTCATTAGCTAATACTGTTAGTCATGAGCCTCATCAACGTCCATGCTGCCAAGACCCACCTCTCCAAGCTCATTGAACGAGCTCTCGCCGGAGAGAACATCGTTATCGCTCGCGACAACGTGCCGGCCGTTCGGCTCGTGCCAGTGGAGGAGGCGCAGCCAGAGCGCGTCTTTGGCGCCTGGCGGGGGCGTGCGACTGTCACCGATTCCTTTTTCGAGCCCCTGAGCGAGGCCGAACTTCACGCGTGGAACGGGGAGACGCCGGAGTGAGCCTTCTGCTGGACACGCATGCCTTCCTTTGGTGGCTGGATGGTGACCCACAGCTCTCACTCCGGGCTCGGGTGGCGATTGCGGAGCCGGCTACACAGGTCTTCGTCAGTGCTGCGTCTGCCTGGGAGATCACGGCGAAGGCGAGAAAAGGAAAGCTCCCAGGAGCCACAGCCGTCGCCGCCGATGTCCTCGTGGCGATTCGCAGTCAGCGGTTTTCGCCACTCGACATCTCGGTGGAGGACGCGCAGCGGTCGGGCGCATTGACCGGTGACCACGCTGATCCATTCGACCGGATGCTCATCGCCCAGGCGCTTCGACGCGGGCTCGGTCTCGTCAGCAACGAGCGCCTCTTCGACGAGTATGGGGTGGAGCGCATCTGGTAACTGCGCCTGTCAACCCGTGACCCGGGTGAAGCTCGGACGACCATTTGGCGGCCGCGCCGGCCCGCGCACCGCTTCAACACCGACCGATGCACGGTCGAGCCGTACGTCCACTCGCAGGGCTCCCACCTCCCCGTCGGGTCCCGTGTGGCCCTTGCCTTCGAAGTGGAGAGACGCACCATCGGTGACCCCGGCGGGGAACGTCAACGCGACCACCACCGAGGCGGTAGCTTCCTTCTCGCCCCGGCACACGCCGCAGGCGAGCGCGCCGGCGCCGCGGCACGGCGCACAGCGGACCTCGCGGGAGACGCGGACGACGCCACGACCCTGGCAGGTCGCGCACGGCGCCTGCGTGGCGGCTCGGGCGCTCGACGCCAGCCGGCGACCTCCAAACCCACCGCCGCGCGCCCGCTTACAGTCACGGCAAGGCGCGGGCTGGGCGCCAACGACTCGGCCGGTACCAGCGCAGCGCCCGCAGCTCCTCGGCACCCGCCCCGCGCAGCTCGTACATGGCCGCCTCCGCTTCACGGTGAGCCGCACGGTGCCGCCCCGGACCGCCACGGCAGGGTCGAGGGCCATCTGCACGTGCAGGTCGAGCGGCCCTGCTCTGGGGTCCGGCGTCCGAAACCCCTTGGCGAGCGAGGCTTCTCCGAAGGCGTCGTAGTCACGCCGGCGCTCCGGGTGGGTCAGCACCTCGTGCGCTTCGGAGACCACCACGAAGCGCTCCCGCGCGCTCAGGTCCTGGGGGTTCCGATCGGGGTGGTTGTCGAAAGCGAGGCGCTTGTAGGCAGCGCGAATGGTGGAGAGGTCTGCCGTCTGGGAGATCCCGAGCGCGGCGTAGAGGCGAGGTGTGAGGTCCATGGGCGCGGAGCCTAGCGGGCAACTGAACACACGTACAGCATTCTAGGCGCAGCGAGAGCCGACGGATGCCGGCGCGGCACGAAGGGAGCTCGGTCGACCGGGATCCGAGCCCGCGGCGCAGGCGACCCGGCGGTGGCCTGGGTCTGCCTCAGTCGCACTCCCCTGAGCGGTACCACTGGCGGACGCAGCGGTCGAACGCGTCGGGATCGCCTCCGGACTCGCGCCGGCACTTCGCGCAGTGGTCGCGCTTCTGCTGATCGATGTTGCGCCCGGTCTCTTCTGCGGACTCCCGGACCATGCGCCGCTCACGGGCGACCTCGCCGGCCTTGGCGGCGCGGGCGCGGACCTCCAACGTAGCCGTGCCGGTTCCCAGCGGCCCGCCGCCGCCCAGCGCGGTGATCTCCATGGGGACGCGCGCGGTGACGCCCGGGCAGCCCAGGTCAGAGATAGCGCCGGAACCGATGAGGCCAGGGCCGGCGCTCAGGTCGGTGCCGGGGAGCGAGTAGTTGAACGAGATGCCGCGCTCGAACGCCGGGGCTGTCCACGCGCTCTGGCCGTCGAGCTTCAGGGTGACGACCGTGCATCGGCCGCTGGCGAGCGGGATGTCCATCGCGAGGGGCATATCGAGAGGGATGGTGCGTTTCAGGACCACAGTGGTACCGCGGGTGCGCTCCGCCAGTTGGGCCTTGAGCGTGGCGGCGGTCTTGGCGCCGGGCCAGATCGCCAGCCGGTGGAGCTGAAAGACGATCGGGCCTTGACCGACCCGGGCCCGCAGCCTTCGGGGGCCCTGCACCGCGCTCGGGGAGAAGACGAAAGACCCCGCGGTCTTGGGACAGATGCTGCCGGCAAACCCAGCGGTGCCGAAGACCTTCGGAGCCATGTGACCCTTACCATCGGCGCCTTGGACGTCGAACGTCAGACCGCGCTGCGCGAGGTCTGACCACGCGGCGCCGCTGCCGAGCTGCCAGGAGGCGAAGTAGCAGTAGCCGCGCTCGCCGCTGAACGTGACCGGGGCGAAGGCCTCGAGGCGTGTGGCGATCGCCCCCCGACGCGATCGTAGCGCTTCAGCTCGTCCTTGAGGTTGCGATCACGGTCCTTGGCGGACATCGAGAAGCCGGGCTCGGCGGCGCGCTGGGCCAGGACCTTCGCGAGGCGGGCCTCATCCGGAATCGGAGGCCGTGGGAGCTCGCCCTCTTCGCTCGGAGGGGGCCCCACGGCCAGCGTGTAGTCGCCTCCGTCTTCGTATCCGCGGGCCGCGACGAGGATGTGGCAGAGGCCCGGCTTATCCGTACGGATGAGCTCGACCTTGGCGGTGGGCTCGCCCCGCTTCGTCTCGACCCTCACCTCGCTGGAGCCGGGGCAGCGCACGGTCATCCACGCGGTGTGCTCGGGGGTGTCCAGGTGGATCCGAACCGACGTCTTGGGAGCCCAGCCGAGCTTGAAGGTGTCGCAAGCGCCGGACTGGTAGCACTTCTTGTCCTCGGGGGACGCGGCGTTGGCGTAGACCTTCGAGGTGGTCGGCGGGTCGAAGACGGGCGGCGGGGGCGGGTGGCCCGTGAACAGGCCACAGCCCGGCAGGAACGCAGTGGCGGCCGTGAGCGCGCGGAGCGCACCTGCCGCGACTCGGGCGAGCGGATGGTCTGGACTTTCACGCATACGACGGCCCCCAGCTCCGTCGACTCTAGCGATCACACTCGGGATTGCCAGCCGACTCAGCCCTTGCCCTGGTCCCCGGGGTACCCCGGTCCACTGGCTCGACAGGCCACTGACCGCCGGCTACCGTCGCCTCGTCGTTCGCAGCCCCAACCCGCTGCTGACGCTCGAGCACGCGAGCGGCCTGCCGGCCGCGGGGGGCGCGACGTGAGATCCTTCAATCTCGTTACGATCACTCTGGCGCTGGTCGCTTGCGGGGCGGACCCGAGTGGGCGGCGCGCCGCAGATCAAGCCTGCGTTCCCGGGGCCGAGGCGGCCTGCACGTGCGCCGGCGGCGCGGCGGGCGGACAGCGTTGCCTGACGGATGGCAGCGGCTTCGCGCCGTGCGACTGCGGACCGTGGACCGTGGGCGAACCCGGGGAAGACGTGGCAGGGCCGGCATCAGACTCTGACGCGCAGCCCGGCGCCGGGACTGAAGACTCCGGGACGTCGACGGAAGCGGACAGCTCCGTGTCGTCCGGCGAGGACGCCGCCGCTCCAAGCGACGCCGCCAGTCAAGGCGACGCCGCCGCTCCGGGCGACATCGGCGTCCCTTCCGACTGTGGGACGGACTCGGACTGCCCCGCTCTCACCCCGGTCTGCGCAGGGGGCACCTGCTACGTGTGTCATGCAGGGACCCGCCGGTGCGAGGGCGACAACGCCATGTTGTGCGCCGATGACGGCGGCAGCTGGCAGCTGGCCGAGGACTGCGGCGCCTCCGGGACTTTCTGCAACGCGCTGGGGGTCTGCGAGGAGCCTTGCGGTGGCTTCGGCAAGCTGTCGAAGACCAACGCAGGGTGCGAGTTCTGGGCGGTCGACCTGCACAACGCGATCGAGTCCACCCCCGCCAAGTACCTCGACGCCCAGAATGGCCAGTTCGCGATCGTCGCGTCCAACGTGTCGGATAGCCTCACCGCGAACGTCACCGTCACGCGCCCGGACGGCACCGACCAGACGGTGTCGCTGGCCCCGAAGACGCTCACGGCGTTCCTCCTCGCGCCGACCTGGGGCCTCGAAGGCACGCAGCGCGGGATGAACGCGTTCCGCCTCACCAGCACGGCGCCGATCGTCGCCTACCAGTTCAACCCGTTCGAGAACGAAGACGTTTTCTCGAATGACGCCTCTCTGCTGTTGCCGGTGAGTGAGTCGGGGACGGAGTTCTTCGCCGTCACTCGGGCTCACTCGAAGCTGGGATCCAAGGAGTACGCGGGCTACGTCGTGATCATCGGCACGACGGGTGGCGCCTCCGTGACCTTCACGCCCACGGCGCCCACGGCTGCGGGCGGCGACCTGCCGGCGCTCAGTGCGGGCCAGCCCCACACGTTCACGCTGTCGGAGGGCGAGGTGGTGGCCTTCGAGAGCAAATCGGGGGACCTGACGGGCAGCCACGTCACCGCGTCGGCGCCGGTCATGGTGTTCGGTGGCCACGTGGCGGCCCGCACGGGCACGGAGTGCTGCTCCGACCACATCGAGCACCAGCTCCCGGCCGTGTCGCGTTGGGGCAAGAGCTTCACCATCGGGCGCAGCGTCCCGCGCGGTAACGAGAGCGACTACATCCGCGTGGTGGCGTCGAAGGACGGCACGAACGTCACGGTCGACGGCACGCCGGTAGCCCTGGACGCTGGCGGCTGGTACGAGAAGTCGGTCGACGACCACGCCGTCGTCACCGCCACCCAGCCGATCCTGGTCGCGCAGTTCCTGGCCTCGAGCTTCGAGGCCTCGTCACTCAACATGCTGTGCGACACCCCGGCGGACTGCGGCCAGGCCTATACGTGCGAGTTCGCGTGCCAGCTGAAGAGCTGCACCAGCAACGCGGAGTGTGGCGCCGGGCACCAGTGCGCCGCCCCGCTGGACGGCACCCCCGGCAAAGAGTGCAAGGCGGTCGGGGATCCGGCCATGATCATCGCGGTCCCGCAGGCCCAGTGGCAGAAGGACTTCGTGTTCCTCACTCCGGATAAGTACGCGCTGGACTACATCAACGTGGTCGGCCCGGCCGGCGTCACAGTCCAGCTGGACGGCCAGACGCTAGCCGCGGCCGATTGGGACCCCACGGGGAACGGCCACGTCGTCTACAGCGGCCTGGTCTCCGACGGTGTCCATGTCTTGACGGCCGACTCCCCCGTCTCACTCACGGTGTACGGCTACGACTCGGCCGTCAGCTACGGCTACGCCGGCGCCATGGGCCTCAAGTCGCTGTAACGCTGCGCCGTCGCTGGGCGGCGCTTCCGCCCAGGACCTTTTCAGGCGTCCGTGAACCCCACTCGCCGGTGGGAGCCGTCGCAGTAGGGCTTGTTCGCAGACGCGCCACAGCGACAGAGAGCGGTCTTCGTGGTCCGGGTGATGAGCGACCCGTTACCGGTGCAGATCTCGAGATTGCCGTTGACGAGCAGGGGACCTGCCGGCGCCGCCGTGATCGTGAGAGCGCCGCCGCGCTCCTCGAGCGGCTCGGTGCTGGCGTTCGCCAGCTCGCCGCTGGCCTGAAAGCCTGCCGCCGCGTGGGATCCATCGCAGTAGGGCTTGTTCTTGGACTGGCCGCAACGACAGAGCGTTGCGCGCAGCTCCTCCTTGCCCCCGATCGACATCGCGCCGTGGAAGGCGAGCGGGCCGTTCTCACGAATGCGAACGACGTTCACCGGAGGGGCCGTCTCTTCCGGCCCACCGTCGTGGCGCTCGTACCGAATAGCGCCAGACGGGCACGCGCGGGCGATGGACGCCACCAGCTCCGGGTGCGCGGCGTCGGGACGGATCCACTCTCCAACCGTGTTGGCGACGAAGACGTCCGGGCGCCCAACGACGCATTGGCGGGCGTGCACGCAGCGCTTGCCCTCGAAGTGAAGGGTCAGGTTCTGGCCACGAACGGTCTCGACATCATTGCTCATCAGGCGCTCCTCAGCTGGTGGGGGCTGAGTGTCTCGGTCGCGCATCGGTTGTCCAGTAGCGACCCATTGAATTTCAGATGACTCTGACGACCAGCCGCAGCGCCGCCGGGCAAACACCGAGCCCTAGATCTCGATGCTCCTGCTGATGTTGTACGGGTCCAGGTAGGTGTACGGCGTGTTGCCATGCGAGACCAGCACCGCGTTGCGGCGGCGTATGGTCTCTGAGGCCGCCGAGAGGCGCTGCCGGTAAGCCTGGATAGCCTCCGCCGCGAGCGGGTCGACCTCGGGTTGAAAGGCTGGGGAGTCCCCGGTCCGGACGAGCGAGGTGTACGTGGCTGCGCTGAGGACACGCGCCATGCTCAGCTGCGCCAGTGACTTGGCCCTCGTAGGCATGGTGCCCCAGAGCTCTTGGTCCGTGATCGAACGGCCGGCCGCGATGGCGTCGCTGGCTGGGGTGATTCGGAGCGACGTGGGCGAGTACGGGGGCCAGCCGTAACGGTCGTATTGACCGTTGTTGACCGCGGCGTGTTGCGCGGACGCTCGGAACACGATCTCCGTGAGCGTCTGTGCGAGGGCCTCTCGGGTCTCGAAGCGCGCCGGGAACCCGGAGAGGGCCCCACCGTCGGCGCGAGCGGTCTCGTCGGCCCAGCCCTGAAGCTCCCAGTCCGTCTGCACGGCCTGGTCGTCGGCGTACCACGCCCGCGTGAGCTGGGTGAAGAGCTGTGACGTGGCCCCTTTGAGCGCCGTGGCGTCCTCCCGGTACCAACAGCCCGGCAGGCGGTCCCGATCGTCCAGCCCGCGCCTCGCGAGGTCGCGTTCGAGGCTGCTCCGCTGGAAGTCCCAGCTGGACCAGACGAGGCCGACGAGCCGAAGGGCGCCACGCGCCCCGACGCCGATCGCGCTGTCGATGGGCCCGCCCTTATTGAGCAGGCTGGTTCGCGCCAGAGCGTCGATGGCCAGGTTATCTACGAAGTGCGGCGTGAGCAGCTGGCTCACCGGGTGGTCGGGGTGCACATTCCGATGCAGGCACGACGCGATGAGCTCGGTGACGAGGTGAGTCTCGAGCAGGTGGCTGATCGCTTCGTGGTAGGCGCCGTCCGCCACCTGGAAGTGGAGCTTCGCAAGTGCCCACGCCGCCGCGCCCGTCTCCGGTGTGACGGGCACATTCGGGCCGGGATGGCTGAGCGGAAAGAGCCGGATCGCCAGCGGCCAGAGCCGCCCGTCCTCGCGCGCGAAGAACAGCGCCGTTGGAGCGCTATAGGCGATGTCCGCGGGGATGAGATCCCGAACGGTCTCGATGGCCGTGTAATCGACCGCGAAGAGCCGACCCTGATCCACCGCTCGCTGGATGTTCCAGCCCGGCCCAATGGCGGCGAGCTGACCCTCGGCGGCTCGGCACAGCGCGTCGTGCGGCGGTGCCTCGCAGCGCGTCAGCACCATGGGATTGCACCCATTCAAGCGCTGCTCCGCGAAATCGGCGTCGCTCTGCCAGTGAGCGGCCGCGTGCGCAGGCGGGCGGATGGACTCGAAGAGGCTCGCGTAGTCGCGATAGGCCTCCATCCGAGACAGCGGGTGGAGCGAATTCGCGAGCACCTGGTTCAGTATGGTCGCTCCCTGCTGAACGACGAACACCCCCCACTTGCGCAGGGAGAACGCCTCGGCCTCCGGCAGCTTCGCCAGCTTCCGCGGCAACACGTGCGTGAGCCACTGGCCGGTCCCCGCCCACATCGGCTCGCTCGGTGGGTCCCACTCCGCCAGCTCGTACATCGAGCGGCGCTGGCGGATGGTCATCGCCCGCCCCCGCAGGCGATCGGGCGAGCACCGCTGCGGCGGCGTATAGCGGCTGGGTCGCCTCATGGCTGGGCTCCTGGGCCTGTGCCGTTAGGAAGCTGCTGGGGCGGCGCATGCTTCGGGCGCAGCCACTCCCTCCCGCGACGCCGCCGAAGGCGGCCGACGAGGCGCACGACGCGGTCCTGAGTGGCCGCGAGGGAGCGGGGATCGCGCCAGGACGGCGATAGGGGCGTGGCGAGCACACCGGCTCCGTGGCTGGGGTCGAAGGTGAGGCGCTCGGTCACGTCGTCGGCGAGGGCCTTGTTGAGCGTGACCACCCCGACCCGGTGCCAAGGCAGCGAAACAGCGTCCCAGTCGATGCTGGCGTCGTACCACGCGCTGCCTTCGTCGACGGCCTCATCGTCCGTGTCGTCGCCTTCAGCGACCTGCGCCTCGAGCACCAGGCTCACGGGGGTGGTCTCGAGGCGAGCGCTGAGCTCGCTCCGCAGATAGCCGGGCGGCCGCGCCTCGTTCGGACGACGCGCAGTGTCCCACGGGTTGTCCTCGTCCACGGCGTCGGGGAGACCGGACTCCTCCTGGAGCCCCATCGGCACCAGACGAAGCCTGCATCGGCGGGACGTGTGGTGCCCGCTTTGGCTGACTCCCACCCACAGCCGCACCAGCTGAGAGTAGTAGGTGAGCCCCGCGTAGCTCGAGGGCGCGCGCCGGAGTCCGGCAGCGGAGGCCTCCCGTGCCGTGTGGCTGGCCTGGAGCCAACGCTTCCGGAGCCAAGCCGGCGCCCAACGGATGGCCGCCAGCTGGACCACGTTGTAGGCGTGGCCGAACGAGCCGGTGCTCATGTACAGGTCGAGCGGCGCAGCGCCGCCGCCGGGGTCCAGGCGCAGCGCGACTCCGCGCATGTCGAGCGCCGCGTCGTCCACGTAGCGCTTGTTCGAGAAACGGAGCGTGCATCGCATGGGAGTGGCTCGGGGACCGAAGAAGGGGGGTGGGGGCAACCCCGGGGAGAGCATCGCCTCGAACGAGCCCTCCGCTCCCACGCCAACTCGATGATAAGGCCGCTCTCCGGTCGTGACCGCGGCCACCATCATCGGGAACCCGGGCGCGAGATCCTCGACCATCATTCCGGAGGGAGCCGGCTGGCCGGCGAGATCGTGGACGTTGAGTGGGCTCATCGAGGCCCTGTAGGTGGCAAGCCCCATGACGGAGAGGACTGCCGGCCAGACCAGCGCGCCGGCCGCGTAGATGTGCGAGTCGAAGGCGTAGACGAACGTGAAGACATAGGCGCCCTGCCAGATGGCGAACCACTTGCAGAAGGCGCGCCAGTCCCACTCGAGCGATGACGAGGCAGCAACAGCGGCGGCGACGGCGGCGGCCGCCCAGTAGGGCGCAGTGCCCCGGATGGACGCCAGGAGGAGCGGATAGACCTCGCTCCCGTCGGCCAGGCCGAGCGCGGTTTTGACCACCCAGCCAGGCATGAATCCGGTGGACAGCGCGACGAACCCGAAGAGCGCCGCCTGGGCGACCAAGAGGCGGTAGACCCACCGGGGCTTCGTGTCGGCCCCGCCCTGATAGAGCGCGTCCGTGGCTTTCCAGTCCGGGAAGAGGAAAGCGACCACATTGAGGGCGCTGGTCACGAAGGCGACCACGCCCAAGGCGAAGGGCATGAGCACCAGGAAGAACGAGGTGGAAGACACGCCTTGGTGGTCGTTTACCAAGCGGACCGCGGCCGACGTGGCCGTCCACACCACGAAGATCGTCGAGTACGTGTAGCGGGATCGCCGGTCGCTCCGAAGGAGCGCGAGGACGGTCGCGGTGAGCAGCGACAGCGCCAACGGCCCCACGAGGCGCAAGGTGTCCTCGGCCAGCTCGCGCTGGTTGTCATCGGGCAGCTCGTGCCCCGAGAGCAACGTCTCGGCATTGAACCAGGAGACGCCGGTGATGAAGGCAAGGACGACGAGCTGAATCAACCACGCCGGAGTGAGCGCCCGCCAGACGCCCCGGATGACCCGACGAAGGGCGCCAGCGTTCAGCAACGTCATCGTGTTGACGCTGGCGAAGAGAACGTTGGGCACCAAGATGGCCATGCTCATCGGGCCGGCCACGACAGACGAGCCGCCCAGCCCGGTGACCATGCTGATCACGCATAGCCACTGTGCCGTGAGGAACGCGATGCAGTAGCCTCGCCACGTGCGGTCGGACTGGGCGCCGATGGCGTGCTGGCTCACGAGCGCCATCGCGAAGTACAGCGGGGCCGCCGCATGCAGGATAGAGAGCTCTCGGCCAAGCTCTGCACCCGGCGGAAGCCCTAGCAGGTGGCGCGCTATCCAGGAGGGAGCAGCCAGCGCAAGGACCGCGCAAGCGACGTAGTAGAACATCTGGAAGGCCCATACACGTCCGAGCATCGGCGCTTCGTCGTCGGCGCTGGGCAAGGCGGAGGGGGGCGTAACGGACTCAGCCGGGAACACGACATAGAGGATGTTGGCCCCAGCGAAGGCCGCGGCTGCAATGAGGAGCGGCAACGGGGCGCCGAACCAGAGGCCCAGGGCAAGGGCGATCAGCCAGGCTGCGAAGAACGATGACGCGAGAGACTGACGCAACCAGGAGAATGCGGGGCGCTGGAGCTGCAGGGTCATGGCCCCCAGCCCGAGCGTGAGAGGCGCCAGGAGGTGGAGCAGCGCGGATCCCGCGCTCGAAGGGAGGAGCCACCCAGCGATGTCTGCCGGGCGCGCCACGAGCCAGCCGCCGCCACCAAGCAGCGCGCCGGCTTGAGCCCACCACACGACGTGGAAAACTACCGCCAATGAGCGCCTGGAGTTCAGCGCTGGAGACACGGGCTCGGACATTGCGGCAACGTAGCATGGGTCTGATCGACCTGTCGCGTTGGCGGCAACTATCCGTTAGCCCTACATCGGCATACAGAGACGACTGCTAGCGTCAGGTCCCGTTCCAGCTCGCCAGCTCCTCCGGCGGCATCACCACAGCGCCAGACTCCCATCCCCACTCCTCCAAGGGGCGCGCCTCGAAGAGATCGTGGCTGTCGGCGCTGTTCGACCAATGCACCTCGTAGACCTGCCCGTTGAGCAGCATGGCCATGTGCGAACCGCCTCGGGCCCCCAGGACGCCGAACTTGACCCGTCGGAGCTTCTCGAGGTTGGTGGTGGTCTTGCGCGACTCGTCCGCGGGGGCGTAGTCGGTGACGACCTTGTCGGGATCGACCTGGATCCCGTAGTAACCGCCGCCTTTCTTGGCCTTTCGGGCCGAGTAGGAGTGCTCGGCGTCCGGGTTGTTCGAGTCCTTGCCCCAGAACACCCCGATCCACCCGAGGTTGGTCTGCAGCGACTTCATGAGCTCAGTGCCCTTGAACGCGCCATTGGAGGTCCTCTTCGCGTCGGCGAAGACTCGAGTCCAATCGTCGCTTCGGCCGGCCGCCGCGAACGCCTGGCGAAGCACGTCCAGCACATAGATCGTGCAGTCGGTCTTCTTGAGCTGCTTACCGTCCTTTGCTTCCTCCCCAGAGTGCGTGCCGGTGTAAGAGCCGTAGCCCTTCGCGTCGATCTCCTTGCTCTGGGTCTCGTCGATTCGCTTCGCAACACCTGCAGCGAGGGCGCCGACCGGGGCCTTGGCCGGCGACAGTGAGGCGGCTCCAGCGGCGTAGCCCATGGAGCGCAGCGGGCTGGGCGCCGAGGCCGGTGCCTGGGCTGCGGGGATCTGGGGGGCGGTTTGCTGCGTGTTTAGTTGCTGTGCGGTGGGCGGCATCGTGACCTCCGAAGACTCACGGAGCCTACGAGGAGATGCGCGGGCCTACAAGCGCCTTCGCAACGGGTTCCCACCGGTCATGCCCGCGTGCAGAACGGTGTTCTCGTCCGCACCGGAGGGGGGCGCGGCGCCACGACGGCACGCGGCGGAGCGCAGAGGGCTTGCCCCGGCTCCGCCGCGCAGACCGTCAATCGCAGTACTGGACCTCGAGCAGGTCCGCCGCGACCGTCACGGTCGAACGGATGCGCACACCCCCGACCACCCGCCAGAACTCATCCTCGCCTGCGTTGCCCAGCACGCCGTAACCGTTGCCCTGGTTCTCGAAGCTGCGGTTTCTGTCGCGTCCGTCCTGACCGTTCTGCACGAAGGCAGTGACGTCCATCGCAACCTTGCTCTTCTTCAGGTAGCCGGAGACCCCCTGCAACACGCGCCCGTGGCCGCGCCGGAGCACCACGTAGGCCCCCTTCGGGACCGGTGACGTGGCCCGACGGAGGTCGTCAGCCTCCACCATGTCCCGAATCACGTTGCCGGACGCGTCGCGCAGCGGGATGAGGTAGTCGCCATTGGCGTTGGCAAAGACCTCGCTGGCGCCTGCGAACACGCGGGGCGCCGCGGGTGCACTCGGTCCGGACGCCTGGAACACGTCGACGTGCACCCGGATCACGGGGCTAGTGCCGCCGACCTTCTTCTTCATCTCGTTGCCGTTGCACGGGTTCTTACCGCAGGCGCTCTGCCCCGCCGCCTTCTTCACGGCGTCCGCCTGCGCCTTCGTCAGCAGACCCTTGTTGACGAAGTTGTTCACACCCTTCGCGACGCACTCGGCGTACTTGCCGTGGTTCTTCCACTCGAGGTCGGTGCCGGAGGGCCCGGCACACGGGCAGAGCTGGTCGACGGAGCAGCCCGTCTCGTCGTGCACGGTGGTCGCCGGTGTGCCCGCGCACTGATCGGCGGCGTCTGCTACGCCGTCGCCGTCGTCGTCTGCGTCGCACGCGTCGCCAGCGCCGTCGCCGTCGAAGTCGGCCTGCTCGGAGTTGGCCACCAGCTCACAGTTGTCCGTGACGTCGTCCTCGCCGTCGCCGTCATCGTCACCGTCGCACGCATTGCCCAGGCCGTCGGTGTCTGTGTCGACCTGGCCCGGGTTGGCGACGAAGGGGCAGTTGTCGGCCGCGTCGAGCGCGCCGTCCCCGTCGTCATCGTCGTCGCAGGCATCGCCGAGGCCGTCGGCATCGGTGTTGGCTTGATCGGCGTTGGCGACCACCGTGCAATTGTCGACGCCGTCGGTGCTGCCGTCGTTGTCGTCGTCGTCGTCGCAGACGTCGCCGAGCCCGTCGTTCTCGTTGTCAGCCTGGCCGGGGTTGGCGGCCGCCGCACAGTTGTCGGCGCCGTTCGAGACGCCGTCGCCGTCTACGTCGCCGTCGCACGCGTCGCCGAGCCCGTCGGTGTCGAGGTCGGCCTGCCCGGCGTTGGTCACGAGCAGACAGTTGTCGAGCAGGTTGTCCACGCCGTCGCCGTCGAGATCCCCGTCACAGGCGTCGCCCTGCGAGTCGCCATCCTGGTTGGCCTGGTCGGGATTGGCGGCCCCGGGACAGTTGTCGAAGACGTCGAACACGAAGTCGCCATCCGCGTCGGGATCACAGACGTCTCCGACCATGTCTCCGTCGGCGTCGCCCTGCGTCCCGTTGCTGTGCCGCGGGCAGTTGTCGGCCGCGTCGGCGACCGTGTCGTCGTCGTCGTCGGAGTCGCAAGCGTCGCCCAGGCCATCCCGCTCGTTGTCGAGCTGGTCGGTGTTGCCGACCAACGGACAGTTATCGCCCGTGTCGGCGATGAGATCGCCGTCATCGTCACTGTCGCAGGCGTCTCCCTGACCGTCGGTATCGCTGTTGGTCTGATCCGCGTTCGCGAGCGTTGGACAGTTGTCTAGCCCGTCGGCCACGCCGTCGCCGTCGTCGTCCGGGTCACAGGCGTCCCCGACGTCGTCCGAGTCGAGGTTGTCTTGAGTTGGGTTGGCCACGAGGGGACAGTTGTCGTCTGCGTCGAGGGCACCGTCGCCGTCGTCGTCATCGTCGCAGGCGTCGCCGTCGTTGTCGGCGTCGTGGTTGTCTTGGCTGGGGTTGGCGTCAGCCTGGCAGTTGTCCATGTCGTCGGTCACGCCGTCGCCATCATCGTCGTCGTCACAAGCGTCGCCGTGGCTGTCGTGGTCCAGGTCCGTCTGGAAGACGTTGGCGTTCGCGGGGCAGTTGTCGTCCGCATCGTGCACGTCGTCGCCATCGTCGTCGGGGTCGCAGGCATCGCCGCTGTCATCACCGTCGATGTTGGTCTGGGCGCTGTTCGGGTCGAACGGGCAGTTGTCGCCAGCGTCGCCGATCCCGTCGCCGTCGTCGTCGCCGTCGCACGCGTCGCCTTGACCGTCGCTGTCGGTGTCTTGTTGGCCGGTGTCGGCGGTCGTGGGACAGACGTCGATGGCGTCGGGGACCGTGTCGTTGTCGTCGTCGGCATCACACGCGTCGCCGAGTCCGTCACCGTCGTTGTTGGCCTGATCGGTGTTGCCGTCCACCGGGCAGTTGTCTGACGCGTCGGGCGTACCATCGTTGTCGTCGTCGGCGTCGCATGCGTCGCCGAGACCCTCGCCGTCCAGGTCGCCCTGGTCGACGTTCGCCGTAGTCGGGCAGTTGTCGTCGCCATCCGCGACGGTGTCGCCGTCATCGTCGCCGTCGCAGGCGTCGCCGAGGCCGTCGGAGTCGGTGTCGGTCTGGGCGTTGTTGGCGGCCAGGCCGCAGTTGTCGGTGGTGTCTTCCACGTCGTCGTTGTCGTCGTCCGGGTCGCACACGTCGCCCGTCGCGTCGCCATCGGCGTTCGCCTGCGACGGGTTCCACGTGGTGGGGCAGTTGTCGCCGTCCCCAACGCCGTCGCCGTCGTCATCGCCGTCACAGAAGTCGCCAATGCCGTCGGTGTCGCTGTCCGACTGGGCGTTGTTGCTGACGGTTGGGCAGTTGTCGCAGGGGTCGCCACGGCCATCGCCGTCGGAGTCCTCCTGCTCGTGGTTGGCGGCGAGCGGGCAGTTGTCGTTGAGTGAGCCGTTCGCAAATCCGTCCAGGTCGTGGTCGCCGTCGGCCCAGGCCGCCAGCGCGCTCGCCAGGTCCGAGGCCGCCATGGACAGTTCGTCTGACGCTGTCTGAGCTGCAGTAGCCGCAGTGGACGCATTCGCTATGGCCAGCGACACGGAAGAGGCCGCGGCGGCGGACGCATTATTGGCGGAACTCACGGCCGACTGGGCCGAACTGGAAGCGGCGTGTGCCTCGGACGCCAGCTGGATCAGCGCTGTCAAGTCGCCACTCCCGCCGCCGCCGCCAGCGTTCACTGCGTCGGTAATATCGTGGTCGAGCGCGTCCATGAGGCTGCTGATCTCGTTGAGCCGACTCAGGTTCAGCTGGGCCTGCTGACGCTCGTTGGTGGCAGTATCGAAGTCCTCGTTGACAACGGCGTCGATGACTGCGACGGCATGATCATTCGCTTGATTCAACTGAAGGTCGGCGTCGTTGCGGAGCGCATTCGCTTGGTTGGTGAACGCGTTGAAGTCGACGGAGGAGCCGCCGCCGGAGCCAATGAGCTGATTGCCAAGCGCTTGCGCCTCGTTGGCTCTCGCCCGGCTCGTGGCGGCCGCAGCGGCCGCGGCGGCCCGGTGGGTCTGTGCCGTGGCAAGGCTCGCCTCGGCAGCCGCCAGCGCCGCAGTGGCCGCGTTGTGGGCGGCGAGGGCCTGCTGCGCTGCTGCTGTCGCCGTCGCCGCGTGCATTGCCGTCGCCTGGCTCCCGGCGACCAGAGGCGGGAGTAGCGAGGCGTCGATCACGTAGTCCGCGGCGGCCTGCGCCTCTGCCGCCACGGCGACTGCGGCGCTGGCAGCGGCGGTCGCGGCCGCCAGCGAGGTCGCGGACGCGCTGGCCGCTGCCCGCGCGAGGTCAACGTTCGCCTGAACCGAAGCTAGGGCGGCGCCGGCTTGTGCCGCCGCTGCCTCCGCGCTGGTGGCCGCTGAAGATGCCGTGGCGACCTGGGCCTGAACGACACTGACGTCGACCCCACCGCCGCTCTGGCTCTGGAGGGAAGCGACCCGCGCCACGAGGGTGCTGTGCTTCGTCGCAATCGCACTGTGCTGAATCTGGGCATCAGACAGGATCTGCTGCACGTTGGCGATCTCCTCCGACGCTCTCGCGTTGGCAGAGAAGGCCATGGCGGCGACGACGCAAATGCCGACCAGGCCGCGGGCAGAGCGCCGCGGGCGCGGTGGGCAAGCCGTCTGCGAGGGCGCCTGTCCTGCGTGTGGCATGCCAAGCGAAGTTGAAGTGTCAGAACCGATCATGGATCCCCCTGGGTCATATGTAACCCACCCACGGTGGCTACACCGCGCGCAATCTTGGTTGTCGATGGCACATCGCGGAAGTGTGGGAAGCGGAACTGCGCTACCCGAACGATCCTCTTAACTCCCGCATCCTGGACGAAGCGCGAATGCGATGTCAACTGGGTTGTCGAAGGGGGCGAGGCGTCGAACCCGGCCGACCGTTCTCCGCCGCCGCCCCCGAGAACCGCTGCTTCAGCACCAGAAACGGCCGCTCAACCCACCGATATGCACAGTGTGCAGCAATGATCGACAAACCGACTGTCCCGACCAGCAGCGCGCCCGAGAAGATCGACGACGTGTGGGGTATCCCGACGTGGGGCAGCAGATTCAGGAGACCTACGATAACCGCGGCGTGCACGAGGTAGAGCGAGTACGACAGCTTGCCGAGGTACCGGGTCCAGGCAGCGTCGATACGAACATACTGCTTCGGGTTGCCGGCCATGTTCACGATCACCACGCCAAAGAGACCGGCATACGCGGCGAAGTGAAGGGTGCCGAAGTGGTGGGCATACCCGACCCCGAGCGCGAGAGCGGCGATCGCCCCCACCTGCGTCAGCGGGTGAAACAGTATCGTCAGAACCCGCCACCGATAGAAGAGCGCGTAGGCGAAGAGCCCTCCGATGATCAGCGCTTCGAACCTGAGGGCCCGCGTCACTGCCTGCGCTACGAACGCCGCGTCCTGCGAGACGCCGAGGCCGACCAGAAGCTCCACGAAAGTCGAGGACGTCCTGAGGTCGCCCCCGGGCGGAAAGTGGAACGACGCCAGCCGAATGACCAACCAGAAACCAAGAGTCAGCCCAAACAGGGCCAACGGACGCTTCCAGCCGACCCTCATGAGCCACGGCCAGAACAGGTAGAACTGCTCCTCGAGGCCGATGCTCCAGAGCGGCCCCACGTACAGGAGGTTGCCGTACAGCACCGCGAGCAGGTTCGGGACGAGGAACAAGAACATCGCCAGCTTCGCCCAATAGTCGGTCTCCCACTGTCCGTCCGCGCTCGGGAAAGAGAGCAGGCCCGGGAGCACGAAGACGCCCATGACCACCGTGAGGTAGTACATGGGCAGGATGCGCAGCGAACGGCGCGCGTAAAAGCGCCCGACGGCAATGGTCCCACTGGAGTGAAGCTCCCCGAGCAACAGCCACGTGATGAGGAAGCCGCTGAGGGTGAAGAACCCGAGCACGCACCGGTTGCCGAGGCCGAGGAAGAACGGGACGTCGTGGTGGTTGGGCAGCTGTGCCTGGAACTTGAGCTCCTCGATGTGCGAGAACACCACGCCCAGAGCGAGGAAGAAACGGAGGGCGGTGAGATGCGGAAGCTCCGCAGACGAGCCGTCGCTGCGGTGGCTCGGCGCAGCGGGCGCGCTCGGAGGCGACCCCGCAGGAGGCTCATCGTGCTGATCACGCCGCCGACCCGTCCGACCCGAGTCGCCACCCTGGCTCCGCCTCACCATATGAGCGCCGACACTGCGTTCGCGGCAACGGGGCTGTCAAGCGCGCCCTAGCGAGGCGTCGGTGCCGCCGGCCGGCGGGTCGGGACCCTGGTCGGCGTGGTCGGCGTGGTCGGCGAACCTAGCCCTAGCCTCCACTGCGCCGACGCGAGTACGCTCCCGCGGTTGAAGAGCCGCCAACGCCACCCCGCGGTCGCGACCGCCCCGAAGCCCGAGGCGTCCCGCGCCCTGCTCCGCGTCCACCTCGTCTGGACGCTGTGCCTTCCGGGGCTGGGGTCCGGCGCCATCTTTGTGGCCTACGGGCTCGACGCTGGGCGCGTCGCGGCGCTTGCCGGGTGGATCTGCGCCCTCGTCTACCTGGCCCTCATGAGCAAGATGTGGTCGTTCCCGAGCGGCCGCCGCGCGGGGCTCCTGACCGTCTTGGCGGTTCCGCTCCAGGTGGCTGCGGCCACACTGCTGGTCGGTGACGACATCTGGCACTTCCTAGCCGACGAGTACCTCGTGGAGGTGGGAGGCGTCATGCTTGCCACGCTCTCGGTGGCCGGCGTGAAGGCCCACCGGCAGCGGGGCGACGGCATGGGTGGCTTCGCCGTCGTGGTGTTCGCGCTGCTCGCCGCCGCCTGGTGGTTCGGGATAGGCCGGCCGCTGTGGTTCGATGAAGCGCACATGTCGCCGGGTTGGCTGCTGTTCAACCTCACGGCGCTGGCCACGAGCGCGGCGCAACACTCTCGCCTGATGACCCCGATCGCCTTGGCCGGTACGACCAAGCGCAAGCCGACCGCGGGAATGCCCATGTCGGAGGAGGCCGTGCTAGGCTGGGGCTTTGCCGCGTGGGCCGCCCTCACGGCCGCCGGCGCGCTGACGTCGTGGCTGCTGTCGGCGTCTTGACCCAGACCCAAGAGGACTCGCCATGAGCTCAACGGAGGCGTCCCGCCTCACAAGTCCCGCTGACGTGCTCTCCTTCTGGTTCGGCCAGGAACGAGATGGAGCATGGACCGCCGCTCCCGAGACGATGCGTCGCTGGTTCATGAGCGATCCCGCCTTCGACGCGCGCATCGCCGAGCGCTTCGGGGCCACCATCGACGCCGCGATCCGCGGTGATGAGCGGCTCGCCAGCTGGGTCGGCACGCCGGAGGGCGCGCTCGCCCTCGTGGTGGTCCTGGACCAGTTCACTCGCAACACCTTCCGGGGGACGGCCCGCATGTTCGCCGGGGACGACCGGGCGCTGAAGCTGGCAAAGCGCCTCGTGGCCGCCGGCGTCGACCAGGCGCTACGCCCCATCGAGCGGGTTTTCGTCTACCTCCCGTTCGAACACTCGGAGGCGCTCGAGGATCAGGTTCACAGCATCGAGCTCTTCGAGGCGAACGGCGCGGGCATGCCGGCGGATACCTTCGCCGCACAGAGCGTGGAATACGCGAGGAAACACGAGGTCATCATTCGGCGCTTCGGGCGATTCCCTCACCGGAACAAGACCCTGGGGCGCGTGAGCACGGCGGAAGAGCTGGCCTTCCTGGAGACGCCGGGCTCGTCATTCTGACGGGCCTCAACGACGCGTAGATGAGCGTCCGCGCACGCGACCCGCGCCGCTCGACACCAGCCACACGAGCGCCAACACTGGCCCCACAAGGGTCGCGCCGGGCACGCCGCCAGGACGGCGCGTTGCAGCGATGCATCCATCGGAGCCCGGCAGCTCCGACCGGGTGAGCTGCCCGTCGGCGTAGCGGAGCACCCCGACCCCCTCTAGCGTGACCTCCGTGGCTTCCCCGGAGGCGCCGTACTCTCCGAGGCCAAGGTAGGGGAGCGGGGGGCTCAGGGCGACGCCGGTCCCGATCCGCTGCCCCAGTCGGTCGCGCGGGATCACGCGAAGCACGCCGTCACGCTGCTCGATGGTGGAGGTGGCGAGGACTGCGGGCTCGCGCCAGGTCCGGGGCACCAGCAACGCGTGGACCGTGAAGTCCCCTACGCGTATGGGCACCACTCCGGGCGTGGTCCCGACGCGGAGCCGCGCCGTGTAGACCGATTGGTCGAGGCGGAGCAGCGTCACGGAGAACGCCTGGTCCACTGCCGTGAAGCCGTCTGCCACGGGGAGCAGCTCGGGGCCTGGCGGCACCATGAGCCCGTCCTTGTCGCGGAGCACCACGCCCACCGTGATGAGGTCTTCGCCGTCTGCCTCCACCATCGGCTCCAGCACGTGGACACGGGAGCGCTCGCCGTCGATCGGCCCGGCCTGCTCGGGCACCGCGTAAGTCGCCTCGAGCGTCCCGAGCCGCACGCGGACGGTGCGCGTGGTGGCGGGCAGCTCCGTGGCGAACCACCCTTCGTAGGTGCGCCCCGCGCCTCGCGTCGTGTCGCCGCCGGCGGCGTCCGTAGCGGTGACCTCTATCTTGGCGCGGATCGGGACCACACCGCCTTCACCGTCCACGGCCGCATACGCGAACCGAAGCGTCTCGCCCGCTCGCTCGAAGTGGACGCGGCTCCCGGCGCCGTCCAGCCCTGCAACCACGGGCACCACCACCGTGCGGCCCGTGACCTCCAGCGCCAGATCGTTGCCCACGGTGAGCTCGCCGCTCACCCGGCCCCCTCCAGAGCGCACCTCCGCGCCGGCGGGCACAACCGAGACGGCCGTCGTCTCTCCCGAGCGCGCCGGCCAGCGCCCCGGCTGCGCATCGACGGACGCGGACGCCACGGTGAGCCGGGGGGCCAGGGCCCACGCCTGGCCGTCCACGTGCACGGGGAAGCGGTGCTCACCCTCGGTCGCGGGCGCGACGAGCGTCCCTTCGCCATCCACGGTGACCCCACCCACCTCGACGGGCCGGCCGACCGTGGAACGCACGCGCACCAGGGCCCCCGGGGTGGCGATCCGCGGCTCGAACCAGACGACGCCAGGCGCCTCTACCGTGTGCTCCTGGTCCGCCGCGAGCGGCCCCAGCGCCGCCGTACCACGCCACGGCCAGCGGACCGCCACGTCCACGGGCCCCACACAGTCTCCGAGGCCCACGTGAATCCGCCGCTCTCGCGCCGCGCCCGCGACGCCGCTGGACCACTCCCGCGTGGTGGTGCGCCCGCAGGCGGTGAGCGTGAACACCGTCCCGGGCTCGTCGGGCACGCGCAGCGCCACCCAGTGACCCGTGGCCTCGGTGCGGTTCTCGTACAGCGCCCACACGCTGAGACCGCCCACGAAGGCGTCCATTCTGCCGTCGCGATTCCAGTCAGCCGGAATCACCACGCGGCCCTCGGTCTCGTCGTCCACCCCCGCCTCCGCGGCGCGGTCGACCCCGTCGACGATGAGCAGGTCGCGCGCGTTCGGATCGCTCGGCGGCCCAGGCGACGGGACGTGACCCGCCGTGAGCCAGGCCTCTTCGTCGCCGTCGTTGTCGGCATCGAGGTAGGCCACGCCCCACTTGAAGCGATAGGCGTCTGCGCCGTAGAGCCAGGGCCCGTGGGCCGCCTCCCAGCCGCGCCCCCCGTCGGGCCTCGAGAGCCCGAGCGAGTCGGGCCCGGCCGATGAGATCAGGTAGTCGAGGCGGCCGTCGCCGTTCAGATCGGTGGACGCGATGCCCATGCCGAAGATCGCCACCAGCGGTTCATAGCCGGAGTCCCGGGCGACGTACGTGGGGAGGCCCAAGGTGCCGAAGTCGTTGACCACCAGCGCCACGGGCCGGCCGTTGCCGTCGAAGTCGGTGACGAAGGGCAGGCCCGTGCAGCCGGGCGCGGGGAAGGGGCCGCCCTCCAGGGGGGGCCGATACCCCGCGGGGAAGCGATCGAGGCGAACCACGCCGCGCAGCGTCGCGAAGCCGAGACCGCAGGCGACGTCGCTGACCAGTAGCTCGTGCGAGCCGTCGCCGTCGAGGTCGCCGTGCGAGGCCACCATGGCCGCGCCGGTGGGGACCCCGCGATAGACCACGGCGCCGCCGTCCCCGAGGCTGACCACCGCCACCTCGTTGCCGCGCGCGCTCTCGTTCACCAGCACCAGGCCGTCCTGCACCTCGCCGCGCGCGTCGCCAACCGTGGACGGGACCAGCCCCACGGCGTCGATCGAGAAGACGTGCTCCACCGCCGCCAGCGCCTCGGCCGGGTGTTCGTCGAAGCCGGTGCCGTCTCCCCGATTGAGGAAGAGGCGGGTCGGCCCGAGATCGCCGAGCACGAGATCCGGCCAGCCGTCGTCGTTCCAATCAACCCACGCCGCTGCACCGGACACGTTGCGCATCGACGGGTCGCTGCGCGCCACGGGGAGCCCGGACACTGCCGTGACGTCCTCGAAGCGAACCTCGCCCTGCAGCAGCCCGGCCAGCCCAGCGACCAGCGATGTGAACGTTCCCAGCAACAGCCCTCCGGGGTGACGGGCGTCTCTTGACGGCGGTCCTTCGGGCCCGCATGCGAGGTCTCCGGAGAGACCACCCCGCAGGCCTTTGGGAGTCTATGCCAAAGGCGCTGGCGTCGCGCTTGAAACGGGTAGTCCCGAGGTGCATCCTGCCCTCGCCTACGGAGGTCCTTGATGCACCGTCGCCGCCCAAACCCGCTGCCCATGGCAACATTCGCGCTCCTCGCAGCCTGCGCCACTGAGGAAGCCGTCATCGAGTTCGAGAGCCCGCAGGCTCCCGGAACCCAGACGCTCGGGCTGGTGGCCAACCTCAACACGGCCGACCTCGAGCAGCGCTGCCCGCCGGAGCACCAGGACTGGGAGATCCCATCGCCCTGCTCCGCAGAGATGTCGTGCGACATCTCGCAGTACGAGGACGTGGACGCCATGTGGGTTCACCACATCCTCCACGCCGACATGAAGAAGTACCCCAGCTTCATCCTGTTCCAGCACGACACGGGCTACTACTCGCGGCGCGAGGAGCTGCTCGGCAAGCTCTACAAGGGCCTCGAGACCATCCCTGAGGAGGGCAAGGCGCTGGCGTACGAGAACCTGTCCGCCAGCTACGTCTATCTGGGGGAGTTCGAGAAGGCGATCGCGGTCTTCGGGCCGGACGGTCCCCTCGCCCACGTGACCTCCACGGACCCCTACGTCACCTTCGACGTCGCCCACGCCTACTTCCGCCTCGGCCGGTACGAGGAGTCCCATCCGTACGCGCTCCGCGCTCACCGCTGGCTCCCGGGCTTCGACACGAAGTGGCAGCTGATGCTCACGGAGACCTACCTCTACGGGGACGATCTCTACACGAAGTGGTCCAAGGACCAGTACGTGGTGCGCCACATCCTCGAGTCCTTCCCGCAGCGAGACGCCAGCCAGCTGCCCTTCGAGGAGGCGTCGGAGGAGCTGGGGCTCACAATCCAGGACCGCTACGGCGGCTATGGCAGCGTCGCGTGGGCAGACTTCGACAACGACGGTTGGGACGACCTCGTGTTCGAGCGCAAGCTCTTCCCGTTCAAGGTGTTCCGCAACGTCGAGGGCAAGAAGCTCGAGGCGGTCCCGGCGGAGCGGATGGGGCGCCCGGCGTGCAGCCACGTCTTCACAGCCGTGGCCGACGCGGACGACGACGGCAAGCTCGACCTCACCCGCTCGTGCTGCAACTACGACTCCACGGGCGACACGCGCCAGCTGCGAAATGTCACCGGCGCCGACGGCGCCATCGCGTTCGAGGACGTCACCGAGGGCTTGGGCCTGGTCCGCGATCTCGAGAAGTTCCCGAACTCTGGGCTCGGCATGAACGTGAACCACTGCGACTACGATCTCGACGGCGACCTGGACGTCATGGTGGCCGACTTCGCGGCTCCGGTGCGCATCTACCGCACCGAGGCGAATGGCAAGTACAAGGAGGTGGCTGCCGAGATCGGCATCCAGACGCCCGGCAACGCCGTCGACTACGGCGGCCTCGGCGTCTCGTGCGGCGACCTCGACAACGACGGCTGGCCGGAGGTCTTCGCGCAAGGCTGGGGCTGGCGTCGCCTCTACCACAACCAGAAGGACGGCACTTTCGCCGACGTCACCTCCCAAGCGGGTATCGACGGCGGGCGGGCGGTGAAGGGCTATGTCAACTTCACCTTCGACTACAACAACGACGCGCGTATCGACCTCTTCGCCGGCGCCTTCGTCACCAGCGACCAGACACAGCTCGGGGTGGAGAAGCTCTGTGGCTGCCACAAGCTGCTCACCGAGGAGGGCTACACGTCCCAGCAGTGGAGCCAAGCATCCACGGTGTACAGGAACGACGGCGACTTCAAGTTCACAAACATCGGAGAGCGGACCAAGTTTGTGCCGTTCGGCGCGATGGGCGCCAACTACACAGACTGGAACAACGACGAGTATCTCGACGTCGTGATCGCCTCCGGCGGACCCTATACGCAACAGGCTGAGCCCTTCCAGTTCTACGAGAACAAGCAGGGCTCGGGGTACTTCCCGAACCGCACCCCGTGGACCGCCACGGGCCTCTGGGGCAAGGGGCACGGCTCGGCCTTCGGCGACTTCGACCACGACGGCGACATGGACGTGGGGCTCAACAGCGGCGGCTTTCAGCCGGGCGACCAGTGGCCCGGCACGGTGCTCCGCAACATCACGAAGGCCGGTCACTGGTTGGGGGTGAAGCTCAACGCCACTCGAAAGGGCACGAACAAGTTCGGCGTCGGCGCCCGGGTCGAGATCCGCTATGGCGACGGGCGCGTACAGGTTCGGGAGAACTGGCCCTCGGTGGGCTTCGCGTCGACGAACTCGCTCAACCTGCACTTCGGTCTGGGGGTGCACGACAAGATCGACACACTCACCGTGCGCTGGCCAAACGCCGATCTGCGCACCCACACGCTCCACGACGTAGCGGTGGACCAGATGATCGCCGTCGAGGAGGACGGCGGCACCGTCAGCACGATGTGGCAGGCCCCGCGGGCGACGGCCGCGGCCGGACGATAACTCAGACGACCTGGAGCGCCGCCGCGGCGGCGGCCCTCAGTGGAAGCCGGATGGCCCGTGCTCGCCCTTGGCGGCGCACTCTCCAAAGTACGGGAAGCAGTTACCGAAGAACGCGCACCGCTCCGACGCCTTGCAGTCGGCCTCCGAAGTGGCCTCGCAGTGGCTGTCGACCAGCCCGCAGTGGCCTGACACACGACACTCCTCGGAGGAGCGACACTGCGCCTCGCTTCGGGCCATGCACTCCTCCCCATCGGAGTGGCAGCGACCTTCGCGCATACAGACCGTGGCGGCGGCGCAGGCCTCGTCGCGATCGGCGATGCACCGCCCGCCGATCTCTGTGCACATCCCGAACTCCGTGCAGTCCCCGGAGGAGGGGCACGGGATCCGGGCCTCCTCGTCACAGGCGCTCGAGCCGAGGGTGAGGAGCGCAACAGGGACTAGGAGGTAAAACCGCACGACCAGGACGATATTCGTGCGGATCTCGCAGTGTCAAGCGCGGCCCGGGGCCGGCGGGGCGGGGCAGCCCTCAGAAGCGGTGCCCAACGCGGGGGCTTCGTTGCCCTCTGGCCCGCGCCCCGTGGACTCGTCGAGTCCCCGAGGCACCGCCACGTGAGACGACGCCAGCGCCGGCCCTAGTAGCCCCCCAGCCGCCGTCATGGGGTTGCCGGCTCCAGGATCGCGTGGACCCGGTTCGGCGCGAGGTTGCTCAGCGTCTGCACCACCCCCGAGGGCCAGTGGATCTCCACGCTCTCCACCGTGGGCGCCGGACCGAGCCCGAAGTGCAGCTGCTTCGGCCCGCACGAGTGCGCTCCACCGACGCAGCCGGTGAGCTGCCGCCACTGGGTGCGCCCCAGCGCATGGACGCGGACGCGCGCGCCGATCCCGTCCCGATTGGAGCGCGTACCCTCGAGGTCCAGGCCGAGCCAATGGTTGCCGCTGTTACAGCGGTTTCGATACAGGGCCGTGGGTGTCTCGAGGTTCAGCACCAGCACGTCCTGGCAGCCGTCGCGGTCGAAGTCGAAGACCACCGAGCCGTGCGCGCGACCCACGTCCTCGAGCCCCGACCCGCTCTGGACCTCGTAGCTTCCGTCGGGTCGGCCCAGCATCAGGGCGTCGGGTTGCCCGGTGAGGAACGGAGGGTCCTGCCGCGGCTCGCCATCGGGGGGCGGGTCGAAGACCAGCTCGCCGAAGTTCACGAAGAGGTCCTCGATCGTGTCGTTCTGAACGTCCAGCGAGTTGGCGCCCCAGCTCACCGAGCGCGGCCCGTCCTCCCCGAAGGGGTCCATGGCGGTGGCGCCGATCACGTCCGTGACGTCTTGAAACACCAGGCCTCCGCGGTTCAGCAGCAGCGCCTCGCGGTTGGGGAACGTCTCGTACACATTGGTGACGTAGAGGTCTGGGAGCCCATTGCTGTCGTAGTCGAGGACGGCCATCCCCATCCCGGCGAGGGGGTACTGACAACCGCATGTCGCCGAGACGTCCACGAGGTCCACCCAGCCGGTGTCGGGGTTCTTGCCGCGATTCTCGTAGAGGGCGTTGAGCACCCGGCCCTGCGTGTCTTCCACGAGATAGAGGTCGAGATCGTTGTCGGCGTCCAGGTCCACCAGCCCGCCCACGAAGGGGTTTGAGGGCGGCAGCCCCGCAGGCAAGACGAGGCCCTGAACCTCGCGATACGTGCCGTCCGGTAGCCCCTGCAGGATGCGGCTCTGCGTGAGGCCCCAGTCGAGCAGATCGAGGTCGTTCTGTACGCGCTGCAGGTCACCCGCGCTGAGGCCGGTGGAGCTCACGAAGAGGTCGAGGCGCCGATCTCCATCGAGATCCCCGAACGTGACGCCCAGGCCGGGACCGTCGATGTCGAGGCCCAGCGACGCCGCCACCTCCGTGAAGCGCCTGCCCCCTTCGTTCCGCAGGACGCGGTCGCGACCGCGCGTGACCAGATAAACGTCTTGGTCCCCGTCGTTGTCGATGTCTGCGGCGCCCACCGCGTTGGTCCACTCCCCGGGCACCCGGACCCCGGCCGCTTCGGTGCCATCGACGAAGGTGCCACCGGCGTTCCAGAACAGGGCGTTGCCGCCGTCGCCGTCCGTGAGGACCAGGTCGACCCACCCGTCGTCATCGAGGTCTTCGGCCAGCGCGCCCCCAGCCACGTTGACCACGGCGTAGCTCTTCTCCCGCACCCCGGGCGGGAAGTCGTAGACGTGGGTGACGCCCCGCCGCGCCGCCACCTCCGTGAAGTAGGTCCCACCCGGCTCGGGGGCAGGCGCAGAAGGCTCTCCGCAAGCGCCGAAGGCGGCGAGGAGGAGCCCGACGATACGACGAGGTCGCGCCGCAAATCGGGGACGGTGAGCTGGGAGGCGCGGGGGAGCGGGGACCAATTGCGAGACCTCGCGACCAGCTTACGAGGCAGGCACCCGGGAGTCACGGCCCGTCACGCTCGCCCGGATGTCCCGCGTCGTGATAGCGGCGTAAGCTCCCGGCCGCGACTTCGCTCGGCGCTGCCCAGTGAGAGTCTGAGCCGTCGCGTGTTGCGAACCCGGAGGTCCCCATGCTCCTGCGTCCTCTCGCCGCGTTTTGTGGGCCCATAGCCGCGCTGGTGATCAGCGTCGTCGGCTGCAGCGACGACCCCGCCACACCCGCCGTGGACGACGCGGCCGCGCTGGACGGAGCGGACACCGGGGCTCCCGATGACGCCCAGGAGACGCCCGATGGCGCTGCGCCGGACACAGGCGGCCCCGATACCTCGGACACCGGAGACACGGTAGAGCCGGGGCCAGCCGGCACGGACGCGTCTCGGGCGCGCGCGTTCAAGCTCTTCTACAAGGAGCGGCTGGACCGCGTGCTGGTGGCCTACAACCGCTTCGCGTTGTTTGGCGACCCGTCGTTCGGGATTGCGGTAGACCGCGCAGACGTGGCCCGCGACGGCGACGCCTACGACGTGGTGGTGGGGCCCAAGGACAACAACCTCATCGGCACCCCCGTTCGCGCCGTGTGGCACGCGTGGCGTCACTTCCGGTCGCGCACGACCGAGCTCACGCTGCTGCGAATGCTGCGCGGCATGGTGGTGTACGAGGCGGTCACAGGGATCCCAGGGCTCACCAGCCGCATGGTGCTCCCCGGATGGACGCTCACGATCGACGGCGGCGCCAAGACGGCCAAGCGGACCCGAGGCGGCGCGACGGTGACGTCGCCGCTACCTGCGCTTGATCCGGCGCTGGAGGCCGAGCTCATCGAGACGTTCTGGGGCGGCATCACCATGACGGTGCGCATGGACCCCACCGACACAATCCTCACGTACCAGCCCGGCCGCGATCCCGCGGGCTACGCGATCACGCACAGCATCCCCAACCTGCCGGACTTCATCCGGATCAGCGACTGCTGCGCCACGCTGCGGCGCATACCGGAGGGCTATCCGTGGGCCGGCGCGTGGTGGTCCAACCACAACTCGCGCGACAACTACCCCGACATCGCGCTCGGCTTCGTGGCCGCGGAAGAGGCGCTGGCGTTCGATGATACGCCGGCAGACCTCAGGACCGCGGCCGGCGATGTGGTGGCGGCCGGCAAGCGGGTGGCTGACGGCGTGGAGGCCGCCGGCGGCAACATCATGACCGTGGACGAGTACCACTCGTACGGCGAGCTCACGGTCTCGGGCGAGATCCGGCCCCACGGCCTGCCCGAGAACGAGGACCTGGGCTCCATGGGGTCGTGCCCCATGGCGCTGCTCAACCGCGCGTTGTCCACCCGCGGACTCGACGCGACGCCCGAGGGCGTGCTCCTCCCCGGCACGGTGGAGGTGTTGATCCAGGCCGACTACCCGGGCCTCATCGACTGCCCCTTCGAGGCGCCGCGCCAATGTACGCACATCGACGACGCCATCTGCGGGCTGTCGTGGGCCTCGCTGGACCAGCTCACCGTCTTCGACACTCCCATCTTCGAGCTTGCGGCGCAGCTCGAGGCCGACGCCCCGGGCTCGTCGGAGGGCCTCCTCGGCGCGTTTCAGAACGACTTCGACGACGTGGCCGAGGCCATGGTGTCGCTCCACGCCTTGCTCCTGGCGCAGGGCAACGCCGAGCTCGCCGCCCAGGCGCAGGCCAGCGTGGGGCACCTGACCGACATCATGCGGCGCTTCGCGGACGTCATCTACAGCGCCAAGAAGCCGGAGCGCCAGGCCGAGCAGCGCTACGAGGCGGCGATCTTCGACGCGCTGGCTGGCCGCGAGGCGAACGCCGCGGACCTCGGGGACTTCGGCATCGAGGAGGCGCGGGTGGCGGGCGCAGAGGCGCTCTTGTCAGTTCCCGAGTCCCAGCCCGTCGCGCTCTACACCGACGAACAGCTGCTGAAGCTGGTCACCGACGGGCTGGCGGGGCTCGAGGACAAGTCCGGCCCCGGGCGCAGCGACGCAATTCGTGCGCGGTACGCGGCGACGTACCCAGACGGTATGCCGCCGATACGCCGCGCCGGCGACGCCTACGAAGCGAGGCAGGGCAACGGCCCGTGGGTGGCCGCGGAGCGACCGCGCCACGTGCCGCTAGGGAGCTTCGACCTCCTCCAGGCCTTGATCTTGTGCACAACGGCGCCGCAGCTGCTCGACTGCTCGTGGGCGGCGATCGGCTGTGGCCCGCTGGACCTCGACGACTCCGGGACCGTGGACGCGGCGGACGCCACGGCGTTCGAGGCGGCCGTAACGACGTCCGGCGAGGGGGCCGCGTGCGCCGATGGCGCTCCCGCGGGCTGCGGCGGCGCCGACCTCGACGGCTCGGGGACGATAGACGCCTCGGACCGCGCGTTCATGGCCGCGGCGCAGGGCTGCGTACGCTGATCTGTTGAGGGCTGAGAGAACGGCCGGTGGCGCGACGCCTCGTCCCAGTGCAGGTCGAGGTCCCTCAGCCGGGTCGCTCAGGCGGGCGCGCCGGACCAGAGCTCGACCCACGCGCCGAGCTCCGCTGGCCCACGGCACGCGTAGAGGCGTCGCGTGGAGAGCTCGGCCACTAGGACCGCGTTCGTCGCGGTGCCCTGCCCGTCTGCCTCGTGACGGCTGACGCTGTTCACACCATCCGAGCGGTCACCGAAGGCTGCGCGCAGCGAGGCGACCGACTGCCGAGCGCTGCCCAGCTGAGCCGTGAGCCGCTGCAGCCGCTGGCGGCTCGACGCGGTTGGCGCCTGCCACTCCGTGGCCGTGATCTCCGGGGCGAGGCAGTGGTTGGTGCGGATCACCGGCGCGGCGGTGGCCTCGCGGATCTCCACTCGGTCCGGGCTGGTCTCCAGCTCGACCTGCCGGTGGGCGTCGGCGAACCAGTAGGTGTGCGCGCCTGACCGGGGCGCGCTGACGGCGAGCTCGACGGCCTCCGCCACAGTGCGACAGCGGATCGCGCGGTGCAGGAGGTTGAGATACCCGATGCCGGGCCGCGAGCCCCACGTCTTGATATTCGTGGTGCCCACGGTGAGCCCGAACTCGTTCATGCCCACGAGCGTGGGGCACCCGGCTACGGTGATCGCCCAGGTCGACGGCTGACCCTTGGGGCGCCGCCCGACCGCGACGACGTACTCGACGTCCTGCGGGTTGAGGTCCCACGTCTGGCCTGCGAGCGGCTGCCCGTCGGCCGTGACCGCGCCCGGCAGCAGCACCGAAGAGCAGCCTTCGGCGTCTGGGGGGCCTCCCTGGAGGAGCAGCGCGTCCCGCATGTCGGTCATGTTGCCGGCGGTGAAGAGCTCCACGGGATCGACCCCGGCGGAGACCGCGAGGGCCTCGTGCTCCCGCAGGCCCTCCGGGTCCCACCGCTCGAAGACGGCGTAGCTGGCGCGGCCCACATCCATGAGCCCGCCGGCGTCCCCGCCGGCCTCGGCCGCGTAGTCCTGGCACGCGGCGAAGCGCATTGGGACGAACCTCTGGATCAGCGCGCGCAGGGCCACGCCCTGGGCGGCGCCGACCTCTTCCGGGGTGCCTGAGAACTCGAAACGGGGCAGATGCAGCATGCGCCGGACGCTACCGTACGCCGCTGCGTCCATCAAACCCCGGGATGACTCGGCGCAGCTGGGAGCGGTGGGGCAGTGTTGGACGCGGCTGACGCACGCAGCCCGCGCGACGCGGACGGAGGCCTGCGCGCTCGTCCGCTACTTGAGGAGTTGAAACGCGGAGCAGGTGCCGAGCTGGGCGAGGGTGGCCTTGGTGAAGGCCTCGGAGCTGCGCGCGTCGACCTTCTGAACCACGAACGGTATGTCGCAGAGCTTCCCTTGCATGCCGACAAGAGCGCCGTGCTTTTTGCCGCGGTTCAGGAAGAGGATCGTGCCGTTCGGGAACTGCACAATCCCCCCCAACTTTCCGGAAGCGACCACTACGAGCGCGGCGGGCGCTGGGACGCTGGGTGCAGCGGGAGGCGGGTCCGCTGCGGGCGCCACCGTGGGCGCGGGCGTGACGGCGGGCGGCGGAGCGGGCGGCGGCTCGGGGGCGGGTCGCGCGACCACAGCCGGCTGAGCTGCGGCGGGCACACGTTGGCTGGGCTCCGCCGGCAGGGGAACCGGGCTGGCGCGCGGCGCGAGGGGCGCCGGGAGGCGGGCGGTCTCGTCCGTCGGGGCTCGCGGGGGGATCCAGCGGTCGGGGTTTGCCGGCGCCCGGGCGGACTCTGAAGAGGGCGACCTCGGCGGGGCCCAGCGCTCGGGCGAGGTCCGCTCCCGTCCGGCCTCGTCGACATCGCCGCGGCGAGGGGTCCAAGCGTCCGGACGGGCCGGTGCGCGCCCGGACTCGTTCGCCGCGGGGGCTGGGGCCACGGCGGCAGGCGCCGCAGCGGCGGCCG